>Ga0208825_1000353_pt1 | contig 45981 bp, 31 predicted proteins | sample AD_UKC113_MetaG_FD_184450 | JGI IMG/M metagenome (GOLD analysis project Ga0208825, IMG submission 184450) | Active sludge microbial communities of municipal wastewater-treating anaerobic digesters from Hong Kong - AD_UKC113_MetaG (SPAdes)... | ecosystem: Engineered > Bioreactor > Anaerobic >... | reverse complement strand
TGTGTAATAAGCACCTCTAGCAGCTTGATTATTATTTGTTTCAATTTGTGTAGTTACTGTGTTGTCTACTACTAAGGCATCTATTTCATCTTGGGTTAGTTTTGACCAAAAAGCACAAATTCGTTGGTATTCAGTTTGTAAATCTAAAATATCTTGTTCTGTTAAAACATAACCTTCTTCTTCACTAGTAATCCTTGTCGATGTTATATTTAGTTCAATACTCATTGTGTTCTAATTTAAAAATTATGGATACTTGGTTGAGTTAGCTTCAATTACTGTGCTTGAGTACGCTACCATTGCAAACGTGTTGATCTTGCCTACAGTAGTGTTCCAGCTAGGTGTACTACCAAAAGTTACAGCACCTGGGAAGGTAATCGTATAGCTTCCTGATCCTCCTTGCTGTGCTCGGATATACAGTGTTTTACCAATTGCAGCATTGGAAATAGTTAAGGTGACATTACCTGTAAGGGTTAGAAACAAATAAGTATCATTGGCTAAACTAAGATCAATGGTGTAGCTACCAGTAGTGTTACCAGCATTTACTACTCTTCTACCATTGGTAGCACCTGTTACCCTACCTTTTGCATCTATAGTTATATCAGCACCAGAATAGGAACCGGCTGTTGCTCCAGAGTTAGCTAATGTTGCTGTAAATGAACCTGTACCAGAACCTGTTACATCACCTGTTAAGGAAATAGTCTGTGGATTAAAATAGGGTAGACTAGTCCAATTGGATGTGCCATCACCATATTTCAATTTTTTTGTATCTGTTTCATACCCAGCCTCACCTGCGGCTAGTATAGGGTTAGCAGTAGTCCATTGATTTGCTGTACCTCTTCTTAATTGTATTGTTTTATCTACTGGCATATACAAACTCCCATTTATAATTTTTGTGTAATCCTTGTTTTCCTTTACAACAATTGGATACATGTGAAGAATTAAATCCTTCCTTTTTTGTATCAGCTATACAATTGTAAATATATTCAGCCCCATTAGGAGCTATTCGTTTTACTTTCTTTTTTACACTATCTTTAGCTAAAGACATTTTAATTTTGGCTTCCTCTGAAAAAGCTATTCCTTTATTCCATCCATGACCAAGTTTTAATGCTGAGATAGTTTCAATATTGTTTTTTCTTTGTAAACTATTATTTCTTATTTTTTCAATAGCTGTTTCCGTATGATTTTTACCATACATTCCATTACCTTCCCCTTTTCTAGCTTTACTAATTTTCAATTTAGTAGCTTTACTATGTTTTAAACCCCCAGGAGAATTAGCCAAAATAGCAATATTGTAACAAGGCTTTAGATTGTCGATAAACCACTGTTCTAATTTTCTACAATACTCTCTAGGACAATTCGCGATTAATTCTATAATAAAGTTTTCACTTTTATATTTATTCCAGGCCCTTTGTAATTTACTGTTATAGTGCTTATTATTAAATAATAGATTTAAATGTTCTCTTTTTCGTCTATCAAAATTATAAGCACTGCCTATATAAAATTTCTTATTTACTTTATTATAAATTCTATAAATTCCTGAACTCATAAAATTAAATTAAGGTGTGCCACCATCAAATACATATTGATCCCCAGTGTTAGAGCCGCTTAATGTACTGATACTGAGTTTGCTTTTAATGGTAGCTGTAGTTTCATCACCTGTATTTGTACCTGAAATAGCTGCTAACTTGTTCTTCTCAGTAGTTGTGTAGTTTTCTTGAGACAGTCCTCTCCCTGATACTTTATCAACTTTATCGGACAGTTGTAAAGCTAGTCCATTTAGTGCTGAATCTAATGGATCAGTAACAGATTTAACAGCGGCTGTAGTAGGATAAGTAGTATCATCATAAACTGTTAAATCTGTTACTTTATTTGCTGCATTTTCTTTTACTGAATCTAATAAATTAAACTTAGTGGCAATGGCTGCTACTAGATCAGTTAACCTTGAACTTAAACTTGCCATATTCTAATATACTACTTTATATATTTAAAAATTTACTTGATTTTCTAAGCTATTTGCTAAATCACCAGGATCTACATCTACACCTGAAGTTTCTATGGTGTCTATCCGGCTATCTATTGAATTTATAGTAGTAGTTAGGGTTGAAACATTCCCAGAAACTTGGGTAATACTGGTACTCAATCCATCTGTGATTGCTTTTACCGCAGCAGTAGTTGGATACGTTGAATTATTGTTAGGTGTTAATGTGGTTGATTTATTGGATTTGTCTTCTTTAGCAGTATTTAATGCATTTAATTTTGTTGCAACTACTGTGACAAAATCAGCTAATCGTTGAGTTAATGAAGCCATACTTAATTAAGTTCTGATTGAAAGAACCCAGCTAGATCTCCTGGGTCATAATAATTACTGATATATTCTTCTAAATCTGCTTCTGTAACTAGTTCTCTTTTTATCCAGTTACCTTCGCCTTTTCCTATGGCTTCTACTACTAGATTATTGTCAGGTGTATCTGTATTTTCTTCCTCATAATCATATATATTACCATCAGCTGTAATTAGCGAAGTAAGTTCACCATCATATGCACTGATTTTTTCTTTGGTAATTTCTACTTTAGTATTTAGATACTGCATGTCATTGCCAATTTGTTGGAATGTCTGGATTAAATTGGGTGTTAGTGCCATAAAATTTTAATAGAAAAGGAGAAGGGAAATATCCCCTTCTCCCTATATTAGAACAGTATATGATTTGAAAAATATTAGGCTAAAGTACCCCGTGCAGTTTCATAAGCACTCAGGAAATCTTCATCTAAATCACCAAGAGCAGTAACCAAGGCAGCTACATCTGTTTGCAAGGTGTCTACATCACCTTCCAGAGCAGAGATAGCACTAGCAGCAGTAGAGGCATCTGATTGAAGTGTGTCAATCTCACCTTCTGCTGTGGTAACCCGACCTTCTAGTGTAGTCAAATCACTGGCAGCAGCAGCACCAATATTGGTTCTAGCTTGGCTCTTTTCACCATTGCTAAAGCTTTGAGCTTCATTAACCCGTACTACTGTACTAAGCAAATAGCTTGTATCTGATTCAACTTGGCTAACCCGGTCTTCCAAATCACTTACAGAGCCAGAACTAGCTAAACCTGCAACAGTAGATTCTAGGGCATCAATATCTGATTCAGCAGTTGATACAGCACTTTGAAGAGCAGCAATGTCACTCTCAGTAGTAGTTACCCGGCCAGCTAATGTAGTTACTGTTGAGCTTTCAGCTTTATTAGCTACATCTGACTGAAGACTAGCTACATCTGCTTCTACATCAGTCAACCGACCATCTAGAGCAGATACATCACCACTAGCACTAGACAATGAAGCTTCCAGATCACTTACTTGAGCCTCCAGAGCATCTACATCAGACTGAACAGCAGAAACAGCTGAGTCAATATCTGATTGGGCTACAGCACCAATGTTAGCTCTGGCTTGTGATTTCTCACCAGTAGACAGTGATTGGGCTGCATCAAACCGTACTCTGTGATCCAAGGCTGTAACAAGCGCAGCAACTTCAGATTCTGAGTCTGCTAAAACATCAGCTAATTCTTTAAGTGTATCTAGTGCAGTAGGAGCACCATCTACTACACCAGCAATAGCTGCATTGATGAGATCAACAATCTTATCTGAGCTGTAAGTAGTACTATCGGATGTAGTACTGTCATCAATTTGAAGAGCAGCTGCTTCTACTGAAGCAATAGTAGTCTTAAGTTCATTAAGAGCTGCAACGATACTGGCTTTACTGGTAGTAGTTAGTGAACTAAGGCCACCAATTTTATCATTGACAAACTTAATGTCAAGACCAATTTGTTCAAATAAAGCTTCTAGTTTTTGAGTATAATCCATTTTTTATAACTAATTATTATTGATTTGTTTTTTGTTAAATTAAGTTACCTTTTGAAATTGTATAAGTGTCTGTGAAATCTGGTAAATTACTTCCACCGTTGGGAAGTCTAATAATAGTTTGTTGACCTGTTTCGTTTATGAAGACTAATTGATTGTTTTCTTCATCTAGTGTTAAGTTAGTAATAGATTGTTGTGCTTTAATTAAATCTTTTAATGCTGATGACTCAGCTTCACCTACTTGTGTATTGATTTTTATAGTACCATCTTGTTCTATTACTAGTGTGTTTTTGTCGACATTGACATCAATCTTTAAACCTTGAACGTGGTTTTTTTTAAAGGTTGTTCCTAGGTCATGTGAAGCAACTACTGGTATAGCTATTTGAGAGTTATTTCCAGGAGGCATTGGTTCTATTTGTTAGATAAGTTTATACTGGATTGCCAAAAGAATCTACTAAATACCCATCCAAAATTTCGGTTAATTCATCTTCTGTAACTACCTCATCTGGAATTCCAGCGGTGGACAAAGTCTTTAGCTGTGCCTCCAGAGACTTAACTTTGCAAGTAAGACATCGCCAATCTTTTGGTGAAACAAATGTCATGGTTGCATTTGGAAAGTAGTTAAGGGCTTTTGGAGTAATCATTTTACTTTTATTTTTTTGATGATTTAAAATTAGGTATTTTAAAAGCACTTACTTAAACAGCCTATAAATATCATTGAATTTCTATAGCCATTAGTATGTTTTCTGAGCCATTTCAAAATATTTGAGTTGTTCTTCAGGCGTAAGCAGTGCAATAATTTGTTTGATAAATGGTAACAACTTGAGGGTTTTAACCCATAATTTATTATCTCCTTTTTCTGCAAAAGCAGTTTTCCGGTCATATTCATCAAACCAGTCCCAGGGGGTCATTAACTCTTGCAACCAACTGATATACTTCATGACTACATTTAGTGTAACTGAAGGAGTTTTAATCATTCTGAATAAGTCATACATCCCAAACAGTGGGTTATACGTGTTTAAATCAGCCTGGATTCTAACAGCCATTAGTTCTAACTGATTAAGTACCCAGCCATTTTTCTCTTCATCATCGTCATCTCCCAAGGCATGAATTAAAGTAGCCAGCAAAGCAGCTGCCAAGACAATCCTCATCTCAAAGACAGCCTTCTTGATGTTATACAATTCATCTTCAGTTAGACTATTATAAGCAGTTGGATTAAGTAAACCTCCAGTAGTGAAACTGGCAAAAGTAGCTACACTACCTGTTAGTTTTTGTAAAGGGTTTAAGGTCTGATCTTTAAAACCTTCTACTACTTTCCTGAGGAACGTGTTATAGTAGCCTTCTGTAACTGTGGCTTCTTCATAGTCAACTCGTTGATCACTCCATCTGGTTTTAATCCCAGTATACAAGTGTTTTCTAAACATTAACATGAGCTTACCATACCAATACCGTTGGACAGAGCCCTTATCAAAACTGTTATAGTTACCATGTAACCGTTTGTTAATAGCTCTCAAGGTTAGCTGAAAATCCTGTTCCAGCTTAGTCCAGTCTGCTTTGTTTTCCCATTCTGGTTTGATAACAAGTTTACCCGAACGGTCAGTAGTATACGCATCAAATAAAGAGTGTTCCTGACCATCAATAGTAATCTTGGTTCCTTTCATTAAGGAGAGCATCCCTACTGATTGTAGCCAGTGTTCTCCTATATGTTGCAGAAAGAAAAAGGCATCTCTACCTAGTCTGTCTGTGATACTTCCAAAAGAACGTCGACCATCTGGAGATAAATATTCTCCCTGAATAGCATCAAATTTAACCATCATCTGGGTTAGCATGCTTCTGGCCTTTTCACTATCATCATTGGCTACATCTTCTACCAGATTCTTAACTGACTTATTATATTCTTTTAGAGCCCAGTGCCAGTCTTTAGTACTGTAGTGTTTACCTCCAACAGCTTCTCCCATGGTATTGATCTGGCCAATGAGTACATTATTAATACCAGAATTGAAGTTCAGGGCCAAACTTTGAATAGCTGTAGCCAGTCCTAATCGGTTACCCAATTTATTCAGGGAAATACCTTTCCAGACCTGCTGGAATTCTGATTCCCCATACATAACATCCTGGATGAACTCGATAAGTCTCTCATTGGCCCTCTTGCCTACTTCCTGTTTAAGTTCTCTGCCTAGCCAGTCTTTCACTGATTTACCTTCACTGTTGACTTTATTGATTGCTCTTTCAGCAATGTTCAAATCAGCATCTCCTTTTAACAAGGTCAGCATTAAATCCATGTGTGCTTCTACTTCATCTAAGGCAGATTTGGTATTACTCATGGCATTAAATTGCATCAAGCTTTCGACAAGGTTCTTATTTAGTTTATTTGGATTGATGATTTGAACAAACTTAACTGGGACTGACCGTTTCTTGTAGCCATTGATGTCTACTGGGTCTAAAGTAATGGTATCTCCCTCTTTGTTTTCATAGGAGTCTTTATCTGCTCTGATGGAAAGCCGTTTACCTATGTGTTTCCACAAGTTTTTGAGATAGGAGCCAGCTGAACCATCATAGGATTCATCAGCCTTGGCTTTCTCCCAAACAGATTCTTGTTGGTATACCTGAGGGATAATATCCCATTTGAGCTGATCATCTGGAGGTAATTGTTTATTGGCTTTCTTATACTGATCATAAATAGCTTGATAGAGCTGTCTAATGGATGCGTTATTGTCCAGATAGCTTTTGAAGTTCTCATTGGTATACACATCCGCTTTTGGTTGGATAAAAGAACTACTTCCTTTAGTATCCAAGATATATTGTTTTCCATCAAAACCTTCAAAGGTATACAGACCAGTACCTGCTTGAATATAGGTAATACTATCCCTTTTCTCTGCTAACATACGCTCTGTCACAGGACTTCCATCAGGGGTATAGTATCTGACTTTGTTTGCCTCAGTCATTCGGAAATGCTTGCCCATCCAGGAAGCAAATTCCTTTTGAGATAAAATGCCATCTACTACTTGCTGTCTCTTGATTTCTACCATCTGCTGCACAACTGCATAATCAATTTGGGCATTAGCTTTAAGCCATTCAGCCATTTGAGAAGCTTTGAACATCTTGATGATTTTCTCTTCTATTTCCTTAGGAGTAAGTCCATTCTGCTGATGAAAACCCATCACTTGCTGTACATCACGCAGCCTTTTGAAATCTTCCAGTAAAGGTTGATAATACTCAGGATCATTTAGCTCTTTCCACTTTAACTTATAGTTCTGATCAAATTCAGCTGTGTTAATTAAGGTTTTAAAACGTCTGGTTTTTACTTGCTCAAATGTGCCAGTGTATTTGTTGAACTGCTCAAATTCAAATTCTTCTGTAATGTCTTCAAATAACTGTCCATAAAATTGCTCATTACCTAGTAGGTTACTAGCTCCTGAAGCCCCTAGTGTATCCCGTAATGTGTTTAACAAATCAAATTCTTCATCAACCGATTGTTTATGAGCTTTATCCAATTGTCCATATAAAGCCAAAGCAACCAGTGCACTCACTGGATCTTTAGAGGAAATGGTAGCTCCAAATAGCTTTTCAGTCACTGATATATCTTTATCAGCCATTCTAAGCAAAGCATTCAGTTTTTCCTTAGTCAACACATATTGAGTCTGGCCAGCTTTAACAGCTTCTTCATTGGCTCTCTGAGCATAGGGAAACAGAAAGTCTGTCATCAAAGCTGTTATCTCTGTTTGAAAATCAGACAGAATCTTTGCTCGATTAACTACAGCATTTTGAAAGGTATCATAGGTTTGATTTAGCCTAGTCTTATCATTAATAGCACTAATGATTTCAGCAGCCTCTTCTTCTCCCAGCATAGCTTTTAAGGTCAGGTTAAAGGTTGTTCTGAGTTCATTCCTGTCCTCTGTAACCTGCATCAAATTAGCTAGTTGGTCTTCTGCTGCTTTATACAAATCAGAATCCTGGCCAAGCTGTTGAGCTAGAATATCCGTAGTCTGTTTGTAGAAGCCCCACTCATCTTCTGGGCTGCCTACAGCATAATTAGGTTGATAATCAGCCAGCACTGCATCATGCAAATCCTTAATATCATTATAGAAAGACATGAATAGTCTGGCTTCATTGTACTGTTCAATAAGGTCTTGTTTCTCCTTAGCAGACAAGGTATCTAACTCCTTGAGTTTTTCTTTAATACCTCCAGGAGCAAAGAACCTCCGTTGAAGCAGGTTCATATAATTGCCAGCATTATTAATAAAGCCTATAGTTGATACCAGAATATCTGAATCTTCCATAGCCTCTTTAAGAGCATTCAGGTCAGCATTAAACTTAGCTGAGGTTTCCTGTTTACCTCTCATGTCTCGGTAAAAGATCTTGAACCTTTTCCGTAACTCAGTAACTGTTTCTTGCAAATTATCCAGTTGTGTTTGATTGATATTCTGGAATTGAAATTGTTCACCAAACGTCTGTAATGTCTGAAACAGATTTTCATCTACCTGATAAGCAGTTAAAGCATCTTCAAGTTCCTGTTTGGTAAAAACCCTCGTAGGAGTAGAAGGGTTATCAGGATCAACATCAGCAAGCCCTAGTGTATTAAGCACTACAATCTTTCTGCCAGTAGTAGTGTTCGTATACACACCAGCCAGTAAATCCTGCCCATCCACAAAAGGCTGGTACTTTTCTAACAAATCCACTAAAGCTTGTCTCGCTACATCATCTTTTCCTGAAGGAATATGAAGCATTCCATTATAATCAATAAATGCTCTGGTAGCTAGTAACTCCTGCATAAGTTTGGTGTGCCATGCTGTAGTAGTTGCTTTTTGCTCAGGAGTCAGTTCTGTATTAGTATCTATATAATTTAATTTACAAGCCATTCTTAATCACAAATTGTTGTTTGTCCTTCATTGAATGTGGTCATCTGTTTCACCAGGTAAGGTGTAGCTGTAGCCTCTCTATTGGATGTGTTATAGTTGTCCAGATAACGCTTCTTAGGTTCTCCATTGGGGTCAACTTCCAGTGTTACTTGATAATGGCCAAAAGCCTCTTGCAGGGAAGAAAAGAAACCATCTTTCCAATCATGCCAAGCCTGTAACCAATCACCAAATTGCTCTCGAAACTTAGGGGTATACACCTTGTTCCACTGACCAACAGCATATTCTTTTTGCTCACTGGTTAACTCATCAAAGCTCTTAAGTTTGCCTGATTCTTGTAAGGATTGACTATAACGATCAGGTCTATACGTATCAGGTAACGTGTGTAGTATCTGTTGGTATAATAAAGAAGGTTCTCCATTAGGAGCTACAACCTGGGCTACTTCTTCAGTTAACCCAGGCCGGTGTACTTGGCAAATCATACTTAACAATCATCTAGTGGTGTATTTGAACTTGGATTAGTATTAAAATTAAAATACTCAGATAATCTAGATTTATTTACTTCAGCAATAGTCTCTGGAAGCATTACAAACTTTTCCCAAGGTATATTTATATCATTTTCTGAATCTATTGCATAATCAATAGCAGCTTGAGCTATTTGATATTTAATAGCATTTATACCTGCATTTAAATAGTCTTCCTGTAAAATAAGTTTTTTCATTTCACTCATGTAACTATTTAACTCTACTTGTAAGGGGTCTGTAGGGCGTAATTCAGAAGTTGTAGGATTCAGTCTAGAAACAGCTTTGAAATACTTTTTTAAATCTTTAGTAATCTCATACAAGTTTCTGGGTGTTAAATTAATCATATCATCTTCAAAGTACTTACTATAAGGACTTTCTATAGGCTGTTTCACTGCTTTCACTTCAGGCTCCTGTTCTTCACTGTGAGCTAATCCCATGAAAGGAGAAGGTTGCTGTTTAGTGGGTTCTGGTGCTGGTTGAGTAACTGGAGTTTCTACAGCAGGGGTTGTAGTACTTAAAGCTAGACTAATCTTCTGGTGGGTATACTGCAAGTACCTGTACTTATTCCAGGCTTCATTCCGTTCTGCACTGTTAGCTGGTTTGGTAGCAATCTCCCTGGCCCCAGTCACAAATTCAGTGGCTTTTGCCTGGGTTAATTCATACTTATCCCGAATGACTTTATTAGCCTCTGATGCAGCTACTTCCTGAGAACCTGTTGCTGCCAGCTTACTGGTAAAGATAGCAATAACATCTGGGAAAATGGACTCCATACTGGTAATACTAGCTTGCATTTTATTGCCATATTTATCCACTAAGGCAAAATTCCCATGCGCTTTAAAGGCTTGAAACTTACCAGCTCCTGAAGCAATGATGGATTTCATTCTTCCTTCCTTTAAAGCCTTGAAGGTTTCAGGATCAACTTTATGGCCAGCTTTGGCAATGGTCTCAGCCAGCTCTTTTTTCTGTTGTTTAGCTGCTTCTGATAGCTCAACACCATTGTCAGCAAAGGCTTCTTCCTGTCTAACTAGTGAGGTCCATTGTTTGACTAAGGAACTCTGAGATTTGGTAATAGTAGCTTCTGGATATTGATCAGGTTCTGCTGTCATTTGTGTAGTTCCCTGAGTTCCTCTAAAGGTGTCCTTAACATATACAGCTTCCCGGCCATACATAATAGGTGAATACACTTCTTCATTATCCACAATAATTACATTATTATTAATATCTCTATATGAATGTAATCGATATAAAGTTTGACCTTCTTTATCTGTAGTCTTTACATACCGTTTTAAAACAATCACATTAATTTTTTTTTCTTCGTTATTAATAGTAGCTTCTAATCGATCTAAAGTAAAACCAAGGTCTATTAACTGATTCTTAATTTTTTCAGCAGTTTCTTGAGCACCTTCCTTGTCTGTAACTGCAAGAGGTAATGCTTCAATCTCCTGCATTATAGAGATGGGGTTTAAGATATCTGCTGTTGCAGGATGTTTACGTAATAAATCTAATTCTTTAGTTGAAAAATTAGTAGTAACTAGTTTTTCTTCAGCATCCTGCCATTTACTTTTCCCAAAGGAAACATACATCAGTGTGGAGAGATCCTCATCATCAATATACTCCTCAATAGTAAGGTCTTCTGTAAAAAGCTTACTACCAGTAGGAACTCTTCGTTGCAATACCGCATCCCAGTGGTAATCCTTTTTATTGCCCAGTTTCCCTACCAGCTGCACTATCTTGACATTGTTTATGTCAGTAGCTAGTAAGTTAATGGCTTTATTAATATATTGACTTAGAAAGGTAACTCCCAACTTGTCTTTCAAGTCTTTCTCATCACGGAATAAAGCTGGGTCATCCTCCAGTTCATTGGCAATTAGCATTACCTCATCCAAAGCTTTGGAGAAAGTAGTGACCAAATCAACAGCAAAGTAATTAGATAGTGATTTAGATTTATAGTTCAATCCATCCTTAACAGCCCAGTGTAGTAACAAATGGATCATATCCTTGACTGTATCAGGCTCTCTAAAGAGTTCTTCTACAGCTTGCAACAACCCTTCCTGGGCATTGACATCTAACCGACTAGGCACCTGTAGGCTTACAGTATAAGCTCCTCTATTTCCAGCATGATTAGGTTTATCCACAATAAGCCGTTGAACAAACTGGTTCTCTTTGTACTTAGGGTTTCTCTTAATCCGGCTTACTACCTGATCAATGGCTTCATTGGGATCAAAGATTAGTTTATGTAAATCTTCTACATGAATGTCAAAGTCCTGAGCAAAGCTAGGTCCATACTTATCTTTCCAGCGTTGGAAAATCATGTAGGTGACCAGATGCTTGGTAAGATTATTCTCCTGATCCTTATTGAGTTTTGTTTTGAGGTGTCTGGCTACTGCATGTCTTAGACCACCAAACAACGCTGTTCTATTTAAAAATACTTTTCTGTTTAATTCATGAATCTGTTTTACCCCTAAACTATTTGTCCATGCTGCTTCTCCTGATTGACTAGAGAGAGCTTCTCCCATAGCAAAAGTAGTTGATAGCTCACCTTCCCCTTTAATGTTAAAATCATACCAAGCTTCTTCAAATTGCTCAAAGTAGTTTAGGTCTGTACCCAAGCCTTTAGTAGCTCGAATGAATCTGGCAGCTTTATACATATCAGCACTAATCTTAGAGAGATATTGAAACTTGTCTAGAACTAGGTGTTGTAATGCATTAATTTCATCCTGAGACAGAATTTCTTCACTTGGCAATTGATTAGCTATTCTATATTGTTCTCTTAAGGTTACTGCCAGATTCTCAAAGCTAAATTTTACATTAACTTTTTTATCGTTGTTAAATTTACTTAAAGCTTCTACATATAATTCCTCCTCAGACTTAAACTCATCCTCTCTACCAGATAAAAATCGATTGGCTGCCTGTTGTTGTTTTAGTCTGGAAAATTCCTGAATGACTGGTTGGTTTACAAAAGCAATAGCCACTTCAATTTCCACCCCTAAAGCTACCATAGCAATAGCTACAGGCATAGCCTCTGGAGAGAGTTTATATTTGGCTAATACTTTGTTTTTGGCCTCATCAGTAGCTGCTGAAATAAAAGCAGAAATAAGGTCAAATACCCGTTCATTTCTCAGACCTGTTCTGTAACTGAACTTCTTAAAGTCATGTTTTACATTTCTAATTATAATGCTAAACTTACCTGGATACTTAGGAGTTTTAACCAAATTTGTACCAGTCTTGGCCAGCAGGGTACTAATCTGATTAAGTACTACAGCTAGTCCAATACCATCTTTACCTACTGTATTACTTTCCTTATCACTAACTTGTTTCAACAGGTGATGAGAAGCAGCTTGCCGTTCTCCACCAAAGATGGATTTACTATTTACCTCAAATGGTTTACTACCAACTGGATCAGTGAATTTATCTACAAACTTTAACTTAGTATCTTCAGCTGGTTGATGGATAATACCCAAGTCAGCTACTTCTTTTCTAAGCTGAGTTAGTACAGCTGGTTTTGATTCCAGCTCATAGTTGAGCCCTGCTGTCAAGTAAGGGGATTCCATAAATACACCATTTTCCACAACAGGTAGTAGTTCAGTACTTAACATAGGATAGGTATCAAGTAACCTTTCAAAAGCTTGATAGCCTTCTGGTGACAGAATACGTTGTGCTAGCTGTAAGGCTTTGGTAATCCCTAAGGTTTCTTTATTTCCCCATAAGGCCATCTTAGCATCCAACTCTTCATTATTCAAAGCAGGAATAACCAGACTGGAAATACCAAGACTAGTTAGTTTCTGCTGATACGCATCCATAGTTGGTGGAAGTCCTAGTTTGGTAAAGACTTTCTCAATGGCTGATTGATTAGCTGCTTTATTAATAGCATCGATCTCAGGAGCCCCTGTATCCTCATCTAATAAAAACTTGGCCCTCCCTAGTACTTCTTCTGCGGTTCTGGAAAGCTGCCTGTTGTACTTAAATGTATAAGTAACAAACTCTTTCCACTTGTCTTCAATAGTGGTAGCACTTCCCCACTTAACAAACTTACCTCCCTTGTAGTAACCATCCTTTCTATGGATGTACAATTTATCAATGTCATAGTCAGCACCTGACAACCTGACAATTTCCTGACTGAAGACACCTGATGATCCCCAGGTTACAGGTAGGGAATCGACTATGCGCAGATTAATACCAGAGTGTTTATCCTGAGAAGGAATCCTAACTCCAAACATCTTGGCTTGTTCTTCTGTCAGACCACCTACTGTATCTGCTTCCTGAGCTGGCAACATAGCTTCAGAATACACACCCAGGTATCTACCCTGACTATCATATTCTGGAACATTATGCCTGAGGATATCCAAATACACTAAATCATCACCCTCTTGTAAGGTATCCTGATATACTTTGTAAGCTTCATTCATAGATAGCTTACGTACATCCTGTATTGAAACATCAGCAGCATACTTTCTATAAGCAGGATCAGATTGTTTGATAACCTCCACCTGTATACGTCCATTGACCTTCCGTACCCTTCTTAGTACACTCACCCCATGAGAAGATACCAAGGCAATTTGGTGACCAGCTACTTTATGGGAGAAAGCCCCAGATAAACTAGCCAGATACAACTGAGTGAACTTACTATTAATGGTTGGAAAGTTTTGATTGAATCGGTAAGGATTCTCTTCATCAATGGTAAAGAAATCAATAGTCTGCTTACTGGCCCCAGATGATTTTAAGGTTTCTACAGCTCTTTTATAAAAGTCATCCAGTTTGGGAGTGATTTTACCCATCTGGAAAGAAGTCTGTAGTTCATCCTGCAAATCCTCAATAGAGAATAACTCATTTCTGGCATTCATCAATCCAGCAATAGTTCTACCCTTTAGAGCTTGAATATACTGATTCCGAATAGCCCCTACTGTAGTAGTGGTTCCATCAGGTAATACAACTTCGAGTGCCTCATTCTGCTCATTGTCAATAATCTGAATCATCTGAGTAGGGTCCTTGATCTTCAGTTTGTTGGAAGGGTTTTCCATCTGAAGTTTCAGGAACTTACCTTGAAGAGTCATGGTATAATTACCCATGTCTTTTTCAGCATTCAATGGCATCTTATTATAAGTCAACATCTTACAAGCAGACTCTGGCCCCTGCAAGGTGATGTTGTTAGCCTCCATAGCTACCCGTTTTTCATGGAGGGTCTCATATCCTGGTTTAGCTTTCCAGTTTTGCTCATTGGCATAGACACTTTCTATTGCCTTATCTAGACTAGTCCAAGTACTAGAGTTGGTTTCATACTGTTGTTGCCCTTTTTCCAGGGTTTGTATCTGCTCATGAGCTTCATCAGTGAGCATAGAGGTAAACTCTCGGTACATTCCAATGACTGACATCTTGAGGTAAACTCTACCATCCGTATATACCAGCTTCATGGAGTTAAGCATCTGGCCTCTGTCCAGTAAGCCTCCTCTGCCAAAAATATCTTCTGGATTAACTGGTCGACCAATTTCCAGATTGTGTAATACCTTTTCATGCACAGGAGAGAATCTACCTAACGCTTTCAAGAACTTGCGCATTCCCTCAGCAGTGGTATACATCTGAGCATCAGCTACATCTCCTACATGTTCTCTATCAATATCAGAAGTATAATTAGGTTCATCAGAGATACTCACTTTGAATGTAGACAAAGAATCAGTTGCACCACTACCTACTTCCTGAATGGGATCATTAGCCATTCCAGGACCAGCAGCTAAACCACTACCTTGTCTTTTGGTAGTATCTGCTCCATCATTTTTATACAACAACGCACTATCCCCATGCAGCATCATGGCCAGGGAGTTAGTGACAATGTAGTTATTCAAAATGACCTGCTTGATATTACCAGTCAGGTTGGTATCAAAACCTAGTTGATGAGGGGTAACTTTGCCTTTATCCTTAAGGGCTTTTCCTTCAAAGAGCCCACTGAGAAAGTTTCTGGCATCTCCTTTTTTAAGGATGTTGCCTTCCCTGAGTTTATTAATCAATTTTTCGTTTAATAACTCTAACTGACTATGCAAGTGTTCTTTGATGGACTTATCCTCAATGATGGTTTCAAGAGAGAAAGTAACATCTTGTTTAGCTTGGCTCTCTACCTCTTTTTTAACAGAATCTGGTAATAACTCAGCAACAGCATCAGAAAGTTGTACTCCCCGTTTCAGATAATTCTTTAATTTGGAATACACCTTGTACTCGGCTGAACTCTTGTTATCAATAGCTTGCTGAACCTGCTGAATTCTAGTGTATTCCAATTCAATGAACTTACCAATTAACGTAAGAGCTTTATCTGTAATCTTTCCTTCCTGCACTAGGCCAGTGACAACTGGCAATCGTATTAAATCGTTGGTTCTCTTAGCTTCCAAAATACCAATAGGGAGCATAGTACTGACAATCTGTTTGCCATTTACATCCAGGGTGGTAGCCCCATCTGTATACAGGTTCATCAAGGTATTCAGGTAATCCTTACCAGACATACCAGCAAAGGTGACCCCATCTTTTCGATCAGTGAATTGAGCCCCTTTAGCTTTGTTGCTCTTTTCTCTGAATTCAACCTGTCTGAAACCATCCAAGGACATTACTTTTAACACTCCTCTTCTGGCTAACTCCAAAAAATTAGTGGCTAGATTTCCTCCTATCTCCTGACTTAACAAGGGATTCTGTTGCAGGAAGTTGCTATCAATCTGATTGAGAATGGTAGCTTCTGTTGAGTCATCGTCAAGTAACTGGTTAAATGGTCTTTCCCCATTCTGCAACTTAGCTAGAAACTCAGTATCACTCAATGAGTTGAAGAACTGCAAGTGGTAAGTAGCTGATTGAATGTTAAATACCTTTTCTCCATCAGCATTCTCATAGACTGTATCAAATACACCTTCATCAAAATGAGCATTTCCTTTGGCTAATTTGATGAGTCGACTGACTGCTCCTACATTACCTTCTCCCTCAACCAATTGTCCATCCTCATCCCTGACATCACTAAACAGGGATTTGTTTTGCAGAATCAAGTTGTAGATTTCTTTAATGTGCTCTCCACCAACTAGCAGTTGATCATAAGGAATAAGGATACCTTCTAGTTCACTAAGCAGGGAAGAATCAAATTTCTGAGCTGTAACAAGTTGATCTTTTAACCAGGTCTCATAGTCAACAGCAACACCTTTAGCTTGTTCAACACTGTACTGTTGCCGGTTCTCTTTGTTCTCTACATACTGGTTGAACTTACCTCTAATCAAGCTGTGCCGGATATAGTTGTAAGAAACACTCAGACCAACATTGTGTAAATGCTGATAGACTGTTTTAGTGGCTGTATCTAATTCATTTAACCCTTGCTGACCAACGTAAGGAGATTCATCTTCATACAAATGGTGGAGGTGGTTACTCTTATCTGGGGCAAACGCTTTAGTGGTAGTAGCAAATCCATTATGAACAATTTCAAATACCTTTTTGAAATCTTCCTGAAAAGTATCCAGAATGCTCTGATTAGTCAGTTTGTTTTCAAATTGCTGTCTCCACTGATTTACCTGAGTCCTATCCACACCACTTCGGTTAGCTTCATACACTAGGACTTTACCGGCTCCAGGATCAATTTCCATAAACATGGGATCTTTCTGAAACTTGTTAACCCCTTGCAAGAACTGAGTCATTAGGGCTGTCTTACCTTTGGCCACAACAATCTGACCTTGATCCAGCATAGACGCATCCAATCCTACTCTCTTTTTAAATTGATCCCAGAAGGTATAGACTTCTACATTCCCATATTTTCTGGAAACACCATTTTCCCTGATCTCATGAATCTTGGCAATACTCTCCAGCTTTTTCAGTAAGGTTACCCAACTGTTTTGATTCACACACCCCCTTAAGATAGTGCCATACACCTTGGCTTCATCTACTGAATGGATAAGAGCTGTGGGAACAGTAATCTGATCTGTTCCTGTATTGATAACCACTGGCACCTCAAATTCAGCATCTTCATCTACATAATAGGTAGTGGCAATCAGCTTTCTAATAGTGGTTGGCAAGGTTGACCAAGGATCAATGTTTTCTGGTCGTTTATCAAAATCAACCTGAGCATCCCCTTTGTCATCCAAATCAGTATCCTGAATGTCATCAGTTAGCTCATCAATGTTCTGGTAGTAAGCTTTCTTAAGTAGTACAGCCTCTTTTAAAGCAGCTTTGTTTTTGGCTGCTCTAGCTAGGGATGCGTCTTCATCAACTTCCTTAGAATCAGTTAAAGCATTCCTGATTTCAAAGAGGTATTGTAAGGATCGGTTTTTAACACCAGATGTATTCCCTGTTTCTCTGATCTGTCTAGCTAAGTCTTTATCTACTCTGAATAATTCTTTTAACTGATTATTAGCAGCAGTTACATAGCCATCTAGGACAGCATCAAACAGAATATCAAATCTCTCACCAGCTGGTTTGGTAGCCAGGTATTTTTGTAAGTCATCATTACTGTCTTCCAGTAAACTAAGCTGATTAAAAATGTCATTGACCAGTCGTTGAGAATCCCCAGACTTCATAAACTGTTTTTCCTCCAAGACACGTCCATCACTAGTGGTTACTAGCTCTTCCTGACCATTGGTAACTTTGGTTTTAGCTCTGGTTCCAATAATCAAACTGATAGGAGCTACCTCTTTATACTGCTCAGAAGCTCCAACTGGTTTAGCATACTTGTAGTCTCCTCTTCTAATTTGACTAAACAGCATAGACAGTCGGAGGTTATTCGAAATCCTGCTTATGGCTCTGAGGATAGCATCAAATACTTTCTGAAGAACCTTGGCTAAAGTCTTATTCCCTACTTTATGGATGAGTCTTTCTACACTACTAAGTGTGTTAGCTACTGTATTGGAGACTCGCTGATTCATGTAAGTCTGAAACAAATCAGCTACTTCCTCTTCTGCTAGTCTTTCGTAAATTTCCTGATCAGTTAGTTCTCCATAGATAGCAGGTAAATCCTCCCTAGCTTGTTGTATAATGCTAGGAATGGATGCGTTATTCTTGGCTAAGAGTTTATACCCAACATCTAATACAGTTTGTTTAGTATCAGCAGTAAATACTGTTCTGAATAAAGCATGGAAAGCTTCATGGTAAGCTTGCCTGTCTGCTGCAAATCTATTTAGATAAACAACATTTTTATAAAAGGCACCAAACAAGTCTAAATCATGCAATTTGTTTAGTTCAAAGATATCTCTGTATTCTATAAAATCAGGTAATATATTTCTTATTTCTTCTCCTAATCTGTAAGCACTGGCCTGGGCTTGTGTTTCAATTGGTTTTAGTATATGGGCAGGAAAAGAAAAGTTATTGGTGATCCACATTCGATAAGTTTGCTCCTTACCATATGTCTGTACTAAATACTTTACAACTGGATCATGTAAGTTTAGGCAAATTGTTTGCATGTATAGTATCAATAATAAACTCTAAAATTAACTGAGTTAGCATACATTAACAAAAACAAGTAAGCAACTAAGTTATTTTGGTTAGCCTATAACGCATCCATTAAGTTAGCAATAGTATTAATTGATTTATAAACTGTAGTGTACATATTCATCAAGTAATGGATGCGTCTATAGTTATCTAGTATAAAAAAAAACTTACTATTTTTAGGTTACTATATATATACCGGAAAACAAGCTGTAATGAGCTGGTAAATAATAACTTACAAAAAGTCATTTTAACACTTTCTAATTTGTAAGTATAGCAATAATATAATATTTCAATTGATAAATTGTACTATTATTATATAACTAATAGCAACTGTAAAAATTGCCGTAAAAATACTCTTTTACATTTATGTACTATTTAACTGTAAAAAATATTAACTTTGTATAAATCAATTTTACACTTTACGTATGAATCCATTTTTAGAAAACTATGAAGAGAGGGTAGTAGAAATACATCAAGAAACGATAAAAGTCAATAGTCTGACTGAAGAAGTTACGTTAGACTATCAAAAAATTGTTGATGTATACCGTACAGAAAAACAGGAAAAAACCTATATATATCATGATACTGAAATAGGTAAAAAGTTATTTCAAAGTAACCTAAAAGCTTCTGGTAGAGATTTGTGGCATTTTATACTATATAGTTTGCCAAAAGATCAAGATTGGATTAACTTAAAAAGTAGCAAAGTATTCAAAGAACTTGGTATATCTAGACCTACATTATATTCTGCCATTAACCAACTAGTAGAAGCAGGTTTAATTGCTAAAAAAAAGAATACAGAGTATTGGATAAACCCAAAATACATTTTTAATGGGAGTCGGTTAAAGTTTATAGAAACTCATTGCCCTTCTAAAATAAAGGTAGTAGCTACAATTCATAAAGCATCTACAAAAACAGTAGCAGCATCTTAAAAAAACTAACTAAGGTGAAAAAGAGCAAGTACAAATCAGAAGACATAGGGCAACAGTTTATAGCAGAAAATGACCCTAACACATTACATACTATTGTTGAAAAATGTGGAAGTCTTTATTTTAAATTACATAAAACAGATACAGGACTTTTTATTTCTTATGCTAATAGTAAATTTGATGACCCAGAGATTTATGAAGACTTTGTTGCCTTAACTAAAAAAATTACTGATAAATTTTGTAAAAAGAATTCATCAGAAAATAGTCAAAATCCGAATAAGTAATTAACCAGTAAAAACAAAACAATATGGAAAATCAACAAATTGACATAACTATACCAACTGAACTGGAACTACTTGCTGCTGAATTTTCAGTAGACGAAAAAGGAGTTGGTTATATTTCAGGAAGAGCACTTGCTCGTTTAGCTGGAATTCATCATAGTACTTTGCAACAACCGGCGGGGAAACTGATACAATACATTGAAGGACAGGGGGTTATCTGGCGGGTTGATGAGAAAGAATATGATGATAGGTTAGCTACAACCATACTTACCTACTATGCTTTAGAATCAAAGACAAAAAGTGTACAAGCTGCCAGATCACTAGCTAAGTTTGCAACTGTTGGCTTACGAGTAATGATTCAGAAGATTGTTGGATGGGAACAATCTAAAACAACTTTTCAATTACCTGATTTCACTAATCCTGTAGAAGCTGCCAGAGCCTGGGCTAATGAATGTGAAGCTAAACAATTAGCTTTAAAACAGGCAGAAAAAGCAAAGGCCAAAATTGTAGAACTTCAACCTAAAGCTGAACACTATGATGTTGTCATGAGTGCTGAAGGAGGGTATGATATGGGTGATGTCGCTAAAATGTTTAAATTAGGTAGAAACACCATATTTGAATTTCTAAGGCAATCACATATTATGTTTAAACAAGGCAATCAAAATCATGTATACCAAACGTATATAGATAAGGGTTACTTTATAATTGTTCAAACTGCTTTCCTTAAAGGAACCACTTATGAACCTTATGGAAAGATTTTAGTAACTCCTATTGGTGTAGAGTTTATTAGAAAGAAACTAATGGGATATCAATCTCAAGTTAATTTTCAACCACTTAGGGCTGCTGCTTAATAGAAAGTCTCTGTTTTGGCAACCTGGTTTTTATTTAAATTCTTATCAGAAAATGGATTATTTGTAGCTCCGTTCTGCGGATGCACTTGATTATCAATACTATAGAACTCGCCTAGTTGTCTAAAAATTCTTATCAGTAAATGGATTGCTAGTCACTAAGCTCTGCTGATAGACACCATCTTAGATTTTATAGAACTTTTTTAATTCAGTAAAAAACGCTGGATGACCTTTTTAAGGGAACTAAAGAGGATTTTTGTAAAATTATGGGGAAAAGATAAATTGCTTATTGTAACCCAATAAAGGAGAGCTTTTACTTAAGGCTCTCCTTTGCCCTTATTACCATACAATAAAGTAAACAATCATATATAAGTGCTTTTCATGCAGAACTAAACCAAGCTCTGCATGGATAAAGACTTGATTTTCTTAACTACTAATAACTATAAGAACTTTATAGAGAATAAGAAAAGGACTGGTAGTGCTGCTTTTCATTATTTTAAAGATTGTAAATGGATGTGGAGTGACTATGATGATGGTCTACAACATCAAGATAATTCTAAACCAGTACCCCAATCTGGATCAAAGATTCCTGAGCTACTACGACTTAAGTATACAGAATGTTCCCTTTGTAGATTTAATGCCAATCAAGAACAGCTTGAAAAAGAAACTGATTATAATCCTATAAAATATGAAAATCTTGAATTGGACTCAAAACGACGTATAGAATTAAAAGCCTACATACTTGAGCTATTTGATAGCCCAATAATGAAAACTGATGATGAATTCCATTTATTATATACACTAATAAAGACTAGTGTAGATTATTTAGAAAGTTTTTTACTAGATGATAAGGAGTCTTTAGTCAAGTTTAAGCAAGCAGCAGATAGGCTTGATGAAATCTGTCTACCTACATTTGTTAAACAAGTTAGTGATATGACAAATCGCATAAGGGGTTGGTAATAAATAAATTAGCCCAGTATATAACTTAATACCTACTGGACTATATCTTTTATAAGTATTCTTTAGGGTGTTAAAGAGAATCTGTTGCTTCCTGCTTCATTTCTAAAGGTCTCGAATTCGAGACCTTTAAAATTGGAGTTGTTTAATGTCTCCCAAGGTCCTATAAATTCAACAGTGTTCTTGCTCCTTAACCAATTGTAAATCAAAGTGTCATCTTACTCTTTGCAGTGTATAAGTCCATCCCATAGTGATGGATGCGTTACTGGTTGTATGGTTGGGTCAGGTTTACTAGTTGATTTTGACTTAAGGGTTGATAGTTGTGTGTTTGCATGTAAGTATAGTGCTTTTTGGCAAAATAAACTTACTAATCAGTTTAATTAAGTTAATACGTTTTATGTTATATTTGAGCAACTTGAGACTTTTATATTTAAATTGTTAAGGTCTGTAGATTGCTAAGGAGGTCTTATGGAACAGAATGTTAATATATTAATCGAAATTACAAGAGAAGATCACAGACTTGTATCTGTTAAAACAATCATGCCTACCTGGAACAGACTGGGTGCTGATGGTAAAACATACATCTCTATACCATTTTTGGGTTTAGAAACATGTAGTCTAGGAGACAATGACACAGACAAAGCTTTTGAAGAAGCACTCACTGCTTTTTGCATTGTTGCTGAAAAACATGGATTAGGTCTTGAATCAGAACTAGAGTTTCTAGGTTGGACGTTAGTAGAAAAGAGGGATGACACTTTGTCACTTCTAAGTAACAACTCTACCAATGAGAGTATTGTTGCTGCTCTGAGTACAGGAGATACAAGAGCTATTCAACTAAATCATTTAGATTCTATTCTTGAACCTGTATGACACAAAACTCAGATGACTATTACCCCAGTATTGATTTGGAATCACTTTGTGAACTCATTAGAAATAGTGGGAAAGTTATTGACGAATTTAAAGTAGGTGATACTACTGTATTTACACTTGGGGAGAAAGTTTCTATTGCAAAAAGAACAATTCTGATAAGGTGGGTAGGTGACAATTGCTATGATTTCAACCAAGCTACCAGTCTAGCCTACAAGTATAAATTGATGCCTGCTCTTTTACAATGGTTTGAAGAGCATAAGCTATGGAAGGATGGTGCTTATATTGTGAATCAATGAAGTAATACCCCCAAATCATATTAGCTTGGGGGTATTACTTTTTATGGACATTTCTTAAGGTGTTCCTGCACAAGTGCTTCCAGCTTGTCAATATCTAGTTTATAAGCTTTAGGTGCTAGTTTAGAAGATTCCAGGGTTATCTTGGTATTATCAACATGAACTATTGTTGATCGTTTTATCCTTATTAATTCTTTGAATCGATTTTCCTCTTCAGAAGTTAATCCTTCCATAAACTCCTTATCAGATAGATCATCATACTCTTTTTGTTCTTCAGGAGTTAATCCTTGAACAGTTGTTGTTACTGCTCCAGCAGGTTCAGTAGTAGCTGGCTTGGCAGCCTGTGTAACAATTACTTCAGGTTCAGTTTGCATGGCTGTAGGAGGGTTACCAGATTGTAACGAAAATGTAAGCACTGTATTGTCATACACATCAGGTGTGGCTAAAGTTCCTAACTTTGATAGGTTACTTAAAATATCACCATGCCTTGTATTAAATCGAAGTGCCTGAGCAGTAGTAGGTAATTTGGTATTACGCATGTCATCCAGGATTCCCTGACCTAGATACTTGGTAGTACCCTGTCCAAACTTTTGAAATCCTTCCTGAGCTGCTTTCCAAATCTCCTCAAAGGAGGTAACACTAGCTAAATCAATAGTCTTTAAGGTAACAAACTTGATGTCTGTTTTCTTCCCAGTTGCGTCTGTTTTGTCATTGGGAATAACTTCAATCATCAAGGTCATTGGGTCTTTCTCCACTGTACCATCTTCATCTTTAACAGTTCTGCTAACTAGTTTGGTAGCATGGAAAGCAATAGTTCTGGCCCAAGTTCTTCCTTTTCCAACATCTTTTCTAAGTACCTCTAACACATGATCCAGCTGCTTCTGCGTAATCTTGTTAGCTTTTACTAATTCATTGCCTTTGCTTTCCAGCAGTGTCTCAAAAGAAACAGTTTCCTCTACTTGATTCAGAGTTGTCTCCCAGTGAGACAGATTCACATAACTACCAGGAAGCTCTGCCATATTCAAGCTGTCCAGGATACGTTGAAGAGGTATAGCTACTTTACTATCAAAAGCATCTTCTTTCTTAATTGGCTCTACCAAACTGACTACTATTTTGGTATCATTCTGGGTATAGATATAGAATCCTCCTTTACCTCCTTTTTGCTCAGGCTTCATGAACCACTCATTGAATTCATGGATGTTCTGTAAGGTCTTTACTTCTCCAGTGACAGGGTCAGTGAACGTATAGGCTTGTCCTTTTTTAAAAGCAGCTACAGCTTCTCCAATGAGTTTACCAATAGATAGAGGAGCACTCTTGGCCAGCACTGGATGGAAATTATACCCCCCTTTATTATTGACAGTAACCATGTACTGACTAAACGGCAGATTACCACCATTGTTGGCTTTGAATTGTTTAAAGGCTTCTTCAATGGGTTTGTTATCCATTTTAGGATTGGTAGTCTCTAACCGGATACCATCAAAGAAGTCATTGACCAGTACATATCCTGATGTACCATTAGCAGCTTTGGGTAATACATTCTGGTTAATCTGATCCAAACTAGTTAGCCCATCATCAGTAGTTGACCAATCTTGCCGGTAAGTCATGGTGTTAGCATGATCTAGTTCAATAGACCAGTTTAGTTTCTGACTAAGTAGGAAATTACGTAGCTCTGTATACGTCCAGTCAGGTTTCTGATTAGCTGTTCCATAATACCCATTTTGGGCTTCCATTAAAATGGCAGTAAGATTTTTCTGATTTTTGAGAAGCTCTTTTAATTGGCTAACAAGTTGATCGGCTACTACAGGATCAGCATCTAGCTTAGTTTTGTCTAGTTTACTTTCATCCAGGGTGTACCCATCTAGTGAATGCACAATGGGGTGTGGTAATGATGGATGTGTAATAACCATTTCATGAGTTCCCCTAGTAATGACAATCCCTGGAATATGGGAATGCTTAACAGTACCTTGAAAATAAAAACCAACCCCAGAGGCTGCTTCTTGCTTTTTATGCTCTTTATATTCTTCTGTTTCTTGAATTGTTAGAGTACCCTTATCCCAGAATGAAACATCAGCAATCCATTTTCTTAAGGTTTGTAAATTACGTTCTTGATTAGTTGCCTGACTTTCTGACTTACTTGGATCATACTGGGTAATGAGTTTCTTAATATACAGCAGAGGATTATTCTTATCCTTGCCTGTTGCAGTTGGAGTCACTGGTGTAACTGGAGTGACAGGGGTAGGTGGAGGAACAGCTAGTTTAGCCAAAGCAGTTTCCATCAATTTTAATCGCTCCTGCATTTCAGTTAGCTCATCCTGGAAAGGATTACCAGTAAGCGTATTTCTGGTGTTTAAGAAACTAATGGATCTATTCAGGTTTTCAATCCCCTTTTCCAGCCTGTTTTTATCCCAACTGTTGTAATCAGGTCTTGGATTAGCCAATACCATCTCTCCAAATAGCTGAGCACGTTGACCTTCCAGATTAGCTTTTTCATCTGGATCAGCTGTCTTACTGAGGGCCTCATCAATTTCTTTGATTCGCTCCAATGGATTAACAGGTTGTTTTTCTGCTGGTTGGGGTGGTGTAGCTGAAGGTGTAACTGGTTGAGGTGCTACTGGAGCTGGAGTAGGAGCTGCCTGAGTAGTTATAGGTGATAGTGGTACTACAACTGCCTTTTGCAAATCAGCATCAGTAACCAACTCTACTACAGTTGCTTGTTGAACAATCTTATTGTTTTGAGGGTTGACTTGCAACTTCTGAAGTTCATACCCAAGTATTGTACTACCATCGTTCTGTGGAATAGCAACTTGATTAGCTGCTACTCTATAATACACAGGTTGTCCATTTTCTTCCAGTCTAATAAATTGTCCAGGCTGAAACTTATTCCCCTGACTTTTGGGAGCAGGAGTTGGGTTCGGTTGGATAACTGGCTGAACTGGTAAAGGAGTTGTAACAACAGGTTGGGCTGCTGGCACAGGATTCTGAGCAGTTAACCAGGTTTTAAAATCATCTACACTTTTGGGATCAACAGGATTGGTAGCCCACCATTTACTGATTTGGGCCATAATTTCTACTGGAGATTGTTTTCCTGACCAGCCACTTTGTTTTACCTGTGCATAGAAGTCATTTAACTCTTTACTCTTAATATCTTGATCTGCAACAGCCTGATGATCAGCTAGTGTTTTCTGGAAGCTTTTAAGCTGCTTGGTAAAGGCATCAAAGGATTCTTTACCTGATAACCAGTTAATTCTATCTTTTAATTGGGTAATAGACTCATTAAGTAAATCAGCATCAGATACCTTTTGAAGTAATTGTTTTAACGCATCCACAGTATCCAGATTAATAGAAAAGGATGGGCCAGTTAGAATTTCAAATAACTTCTGTACCGTTTCATCAAATGGATAGTTCTTTGCTTTTAACTTAGTGAGGGTATCTTTCTCTTTAGTGATCTGCTGCTTCCTGGCTTTATTAGCCGCTTCATGATCTAGTCTGATCTGATTTAAAGCTGCATCAAGTTGCTTTTGCTGGTCTGCTCTCTCCTTAGCATTGGTAGTTCCATCGGCATTGGTTTTAGGAGGATCTATTTTATTAGCTTCTGTGGTATCAAAAAGTTGCTGTTCTAATCCTTTTTCGATCTCAATCTCTTCATTCCCCAATGATTGAAGGTAGTCCTCTAACCCATCAGCAGAAGTAAAATCACTAATAGTGGGTACATGTTTGTCTTGGTTAGCTTGTTGTAAACTGGTAGCTGCTTCTCCTTTATAAGTTGCTCCAGCTGATTGTATATCACTGGCTAATGCTTTATATCTAGTTAGCTGCATTTCTCGTTGGAAATCAGCATGCAGTAATTCCTGATAGTATAGATTCCAATAAGCAGATTTGATTTTACTCTCTGCATCTGTTTGTCCTACATAGGGATTGTTATAGAGTAAACTCTTTCTGTCATGGGATTTTTCCAGATACTTTAGATGGCCTTCTAAGGTATCCACCATTTCCCTAGCCTGAGCTTGCTGCTCTTTCTCAGTACCTTCTAGATTCAGACCAAAGCTGCTGGTAAACTCGTTGATGTCTCTGTCTATCGTGGCTCTCCAAGTATCCATCTGTTCCCTGAGTACATCTCCAGTTCCTTTCTGAACAAAAGGATTTAAGAAGCCAAACTGAGCTGTATTCTTTTTATTCTGATAGGCAAACTGATCTTGTTGCTGAGCAGCCTGTAGCATTCCTTTTCCCATACTAAAAGCAGCATTGGCTTTCTGGGTTGAAGCAAATAACTGGTCACTAACCTTGTTCTGGTAAACTTCCTGCAAAGCATCCTTCCCCAAGTTCATTTGGTTAGCTAGTTGATTGAAATAGGCAGCTTGTTTTTTCTGCTGACCAGTCGACAGGTTAGTAATAGCCTGAATACCTCCACCAGCAATGCCACCAACCAGCACACCAGCTAATACTTCTGTTAAGCCTTCTCTGGTTCCAAATGCTTCTCCAAAACCATGCTTAGCTGCCGTCAGAGCTGCCTGTAAATCCAGTAAGGAATTTTGATCATAGGCATGCTCATAGTAATACTTATTACCCTCACTAATCACTTTCTGAAGGCCTTCTTCCAACCCTTCAGATGCATTACCTACCAAGAGATGTTTACCAGCTTGTTTGGCATAGGCACCAGTGTAACCTACATATTTCCCAAATCCACTTTCAAACCATTTTTCATTAAAGCCAAAAGTGACTGGTTTGATTTCCTTTTTAGAAGCTGAATACACAGCAGAACCTGCTTTACGTTCAATAGTGTAGGGGGCATCATCAAAAGCATCAGCTACTCGCTTAAATAGTGGATTAGCCTCTAATTGACCTAGGGCTCTTCTGGCTCCAGGAAAATTCTTCATAATGTTCCCTAACTGCCAGGTATTACTGATTGACAGTAAAGACTGGTTCATCAGGTATACACTATTGCCAATGGTTCTAGATTGAGCTTTCAGGGCTTCTAAATCCTTACCAGAGGCTTCTTTCCCTGTTTGCTCTTTATACTTGAGTAACAGACTATCCAGTGATTCCTTTTCAGCCATGTATGCTTCCAGGCTGGATTCTCCATTGCTAACCAGAAATCCATGTAGCAAAGGTTTGCTTCCTTGCCAAATCTTGTTTCCCCCATCTAATGCTTTGATAGCTATAGGGGTTCTACCCAAGGTTCTGGCTGTTTTGAAAGCATCATCTAAATAGTCTAGTGTTTTACCAATAGATTCTAATCCTTGAGTTGCCCGGTAAAAATTAGCTGATAACTTGGCTGGTATAGCTGCCCACCCAAGACCTTCTGTAGCTACACCAGCAAGTCCTAAAAGACCTGTCTCTACTGCTGAGGTAGCTACACTGCCTACAATATACCCAGCACTTCTCATCAGGTTTCCAAAATCAGTACCCCCTTCACCTCCATAAATAGGCAATAAGTTTTGGTTCTCATGATTTCTAGCCCAGTCTGAACGGAAGTTTGTGAACTTTTGGTTTTGTTCATCCTGCCATTTATTGATAGCCCACAAGGTAGAGCCTTCTTCTCCTCTAAGAGTTTCAGTAAAACCAGCCCAGTTACCACTATAATCTCCCTGTAATGCTTTCCCGACAGCCTTACCCAGGTTCCACCAACTGAATGGCCATGCAGCTACAGTACCCAGGGCATTGGTTCCTACATTACCTAAATCATTTAAAAGTCTGGTAGTAAATCCTTGCTGAGAAGCAGCTGTAGCTTCATTATCTCTGCCGCGCAGGTAATCAAAACCAGCATCTGTATAAATTTTGGCTTGTTTACTTTCTTCTTCACCTAATAATTCTGGTCTGGTTTGATCAACAAGTTTCTGGGTAGAGGTTTTATAGGCTTTGTTCTGTTTGTTAACATAGTCAAGTATATCCTTATCTACTGCCTGAGCAATTTGCTGTTGGGTAGGAGGTTTAGTTGGTTTGGCTGGACCTAACCCATACCTACTTAAATCAATACCTAGTTGACTTGGATCAGGTACACCAATAGCTGGCAGATTTAAATCAGGAGTAGGGGCAATAGTAGGTGCACCAGGACCCGTTACAGGTTCTGTAAAGGAATCTGGGATAACAGTAGTATCAGGTGTATTGAGTAATGTATCAACTTGTAAAGGTGAATTAGTAGGAGTCATTAATGAATACTTGTTATATAATTATAAAAATCATGTACAGTTATATTATCCTTATTGTATTTAGTTTTCAGGGCTTGTTCAAAGGTTAAAGCCAGCTGATTCCATCTGCCATCTTTTAGGGCTGCAACAGGATTGGCTAACACATCAGCAGGAATTCTTGAAGCTGGTATAGGGATAGGAATGGATGTGTTTTCTCCAGGTTTAGTATACATAAAATAAGCAGTCGTTTGGCCACCTACATTTCTAAACTTTAAGGATAAAGGCAATCCATCTGTGGTATTAAATGTCATTTCTTTACCACCTACTTTAATAGCCCCCTGCTTGGTTAATTTATCCTGATAAACAGTTTCTGTTTTATCAAAACCACCCCATAATTGAGAAGGAATAAATTGTTTTATATCAATTGCTTCTGTACCATCTGGATTTCTAAAAGCTAACTTTAATCCGTTATACACCACTTTTTCTTTGCCAATTTCTGCTGTTGCATCTACTGTTAATACACCTGTATGAGGGTCATAACTAGCTGTATTTATATGGATATCATTTGCTTTTTCAAATGTATTATTGGCTTTATTTAATTCACTATACCGGGCATCATCTAAAGCAATCCGTTTATTCTGAGTTAAGGATTGTTTAATGATATTCATTAAAGCACTATTCTCTTTTAAGGTATCTCCACTGATACTAAGGGCTCTTCGTTGGATACCAGATTCCTGGATGGCTTGATTCACTGTATCCCTGGCTGATTCTATTTTCGAATTATAAGCAACCCACCTTTCATACTCAGTTGAATTACCAGCCTGAGGATTAAAACGTTGAGCATTAACAAGCCCTATACTCCCAAACACACTAGGTTCAAGTGGCTTTAATTGACCAGCCTTTACTTTAGCATCTAACTTTTTAAAATCATTTAGCTGAGCCTGGGTTAAACCAACCGATTTAAGTACCTGCTCATTGAGCTTACTGATTTTATCATCAGATTCCTTAGCTAGTGCATGTTGCCACCTAAGTTCTTCAAACTGTTGTCGAAGGTTAGAATCCTTCAAGGTTTTCATAAACTCAGGATCAACTGCTTTTCCTGTCAGCACATTCTCATAGTTAGTCAAAAAGTCACTGTAAATCTTGGCCACACTAGCAGGAATACCCTGCTGTTTAACTCCAGCATTTAAGGTAGCTTTCATAGAAGCAGGATCAGTCTTAAATAGCTTAGATTGCAAGGCATCTCCCAGTTCCAGATGACCATTGCTATGAGCCAAACTAACTACAAAGTTTTTAACACCTGATTCAAACTGAGTATGAAGCACTTTGTTGTCCGTATCCAAAGCAGTAAAATCTTTAGAGGTAACTTTTAGATCAATGGGGGTTAAATCACTAGAGACAAATTGACCTGTTTTAGGGTCCTTGGTAAGACCTGTTTTTTCTGTAATCTCTTTGGCCTTTGTATCTGCCTCCTGCTGACGAATATCTAAGCCTCTAGTCTCATTGGCAATTCTGGCCCAGCCTTGGGTTAACTGTTGTAAATCAATAGCATTTCTTGACTTAGCTACCCACTCATCCAATTGTAGCCGTTTACCTGACAAATCCAATCTAGAAGCTTCTAGTTGATTTCTCCAAGCTGCCAGTTGCGTTGGATCAGACATCACTCTGGTACTTTTGAAAGCATACTCAGCAGCCAGTCCAGTTAAATATTGATTTTGGAATTTGTTGTAGAGAATAGAATCAGTGCTGACTTCTCCCATTTCAACCTTCTGCTGGTACTCTTGCATGCTGGCTAATTTCTGTTGAAAAGCAGCTTTACGATCATTGTAGCTGGTTTTTAACTCATTCTGTGCCTGGGCATTATTCTTATACTGAATCATTTTACTGGCATACTCTTCATCATCCATCTTCATCCGTTTGTTTACTGATTGAATTTCCTGATGAAGATCCTCCAGGTAAGCTTTCCTGACTAGTTCAGGTTGGGCTGCTACCCCTCTGCCACTGTACCAAGCATCAATGGTCATCTGTCTGGCAAATCTGGGATCAGCATTAATTCTGTTTTGAGCTATCCGTTTGATATTATCTTCTGATAACTCCATATCCTGTTTGAAATAACCAGTATTAGTTAATGGAGTCTGATTACCCTTGGTAGCCAGAATGTTCTTTCTGACATTATCCATTTCTTTTCTCAACTCTCCATTATAATCCACATAAGGAATAGGAGAAGATGGGCCTCTATATCTTGATTTTACACCAGAAGAGGTAGTATATTTATTGATTTGATCTAGTACAAAATCTTCATTCTGGACAGCATATAACTTATTTAATTTAGGGTCAGTTTTTATTTTCTCAATACCAGACATTACATTTTGAATAGTTCTGGTATCTCTAATACCATTTGTTATAATTTCATCATCAGAAACCAGGCCTGTAATGCTATTAAATTTCTGTAGTACATTACGATCACTAAAATCAGAATTACCCATTTTATTGGCTTGCTCTAGTACTTGCTGCATTTTCTGATCTCTATATGCTTTTATTTCTGGATGTAAAATATCGTCTCTTTTTAAGGATGATAGTTTAGCATCAACAGCTTGTACTCCCTGTTCAAATTTCTGATTTTTATAGATTAATGATTTAAAAGCAATATCATTATCAATAGGAGCAATATATGGATTTGGCTTAATAGCCTGGGATACATAAGAAATTGCCATAATGCAATTTTGTTAAGTCACTTTAAATAGTTTTGGTTATAGGAAATTGTTAAAGATAGCCTGATTTGTGTATAAAATGGTTTGGATTAATTTGTTATGGTTATTAAAAAAGCCCTCTTTCAAGGGCTTATTTCGTTTTGGAATACTTACTTCCTCCATATCGTTTAGCATGGCCTGTAATTAATCCAAGATTTTTGAAATGGTCAAACCATCTTTTCTCTTCATCCATATTATAAGTATCCCTGACTTCTTGTTTTCCATTAGGCCGGGTAATAACAGTCTTTTTAATATGCTCTCCTGAATTAGTGTTAGCTATAGGAGCCTCATCTCCAAACTGAATGTTTGTATCTGGTTTTACAATAACTCTACCATCTGGTAAAATAGTGCTATACTCAGACATAGGAGAACTGATAAAAGCATTATAGGTTCTTCTTTGTTGTTCAGCCTGAGCCTTCTTGCCTAGTAAGCTGTTAATAGCTTCATATCGTTGCTGTCGACCTGCTTCCTGAGCCTGTAAATTCTGTTGATTAAACTGCTGTCTTAATTGAATATTTTGTAAATCTCTCTGTTGAGCTATCTGAGCATTCAATGTTCTTTCCTGATTTCTAATACCTGTATTCTGATTTTCAAAATCACCAAGAGCTTTCAACACATTACTTTGTGTATTAGCATTCATAGCTACAGCATTAGCTACTCCTACACCAGTAGATTGATCCATTAACCTATTAGATGCATAACTCTGATCATTTAGTTGTTGGAGTATTCCATTGGGGTTTAGCTGTTCCAGTTGTACAGGCTGAGGATTTATCTGTTCCAGATAGTTCGGAGCAATGTTATAGGAATCAGCTAATAGGGCTAAATCTCCGGCTGTATCATACCATCTTAGTTTATGCAAATCATCTTTTCCAAGCTGCTTAAGTACCTCATTAATCTTAGACTTTCTTTCTGATGGAGTTACTGTTTCTGTTCCAGTAGTTATTGACTCTGGTATTGGGGCTTCATCAACAGGTACATAATCTACTACATTACCAGTAGCATCATATAGGGGTATAGCCTGAGAATAATTTGAACTTCCAGGAACTAAATTTGATGGTCCTCCAGAACTAGCTCTTGATTCTGGATAATCAATTGGGTTAACAATAGGAATACCATTAGCTGTAACAGCTGGAGCACTAATAGGTAAATAGGAAGTTGCTTCCCCTAAACCAAATGGACTTTTTCTGTTTTTAGATACATACCTTGAAGTAATACTACCTCTTTTTGTTGGAGATTTATGATCTGGTATTCTACCACCTATAATAGGACTAAATCCAACCAAACCCTCTACTTCTTTCTTTACTGGTAGCGGTATTTCACCACCTGTAAGTGGATCTCCTATTTCATTTACAGGCGGTATTGGAACATGAAAAGTATTAGGATTCTGAACTAATTGAAAGTCTTGTGGCTTAGGTAACCATCTATACCCAGGTTGAAGAACTGGTTTTCCAGTATTTCCATATAATCTCTTTATATCCTCTTCCGTTAAATTCCAACCTGTAGATTCACTCCAGTATTTTCCATTTTTTACAGGAAGATTGTATAAACCTGTTTGGGCATATGGTATTTCCAATACCTCAGTTGAATTGGGTAATACATAATCACCACTGTTTGGTTGGGCATGAATAGTTTCTCCCCCATTACCAATAAGCATTAAAGGCCGATCTACACCCTGCATGGTAATATGGTTAGAAGGAATCAGGTTATACTGATTATGTCTATCTGGAGAGTCTGTTTTGTATCCATTTATAGAATAGCCAAACTGAGCTGTTTCATTTTCATAGTCAATAGGAGCTATTTCCTTTTTCCCTTCCTGAATCTGAAACGCTAGATCAAATAACTCTTCATCACTAGGTAAAGCTGCTACCTGTTGAATATTAGCTTGTAGTGTGTTAAGGGCTATGCTATCAGGCTCTCCTTTTAAATTGGTCTTTTTATCCAACTTTCTGGCATAGGCATCTCGACTATCTTTTAACTTTTCAAAAAGTTTAGAAGGAGAAATAGAAGAAGACACATCCACTTTCAAGCCAACACTGGCTGCTATCTGAGTAGCTTCATCTGGTTTAATTCGGATATACTTGTCTTTGTCAGTAGCCTGTCTGTTCCCTGAATTGATTTGTTCTTGAGAAGCAGATAAAACACGCAAAGCATCTGGCAGCATCACACCCCCTTTACCTTTTGGTTTAGCATATTCCTGATCTCCAATTGCTACATAACCATCTTCATGAGAAGGAGCATCAGGAGTAACCTGATTGATTCCTCCTTCCATATCTTGATAGTATTCTCCCTTTTCGGCTATTACTGGAGCAAATGAATTACCTCCTTGTTGTTTTTTAATTACTGCATATTTACTTGTTTTCATTTACTTTATATTTTTCTTTAAACTCATTGAGGTTTTCCAATTTTTGAACCCGTTTGTCTAGCTCCTCTATCTTGTTATTTTTACTCTCAATTAGCTTTAGTATATAACTTCCAATACCAATGGTAACTAACCATTTAATTAGATCAGCTACTAAAGCCTCTGTGCTTGAATTTATCATTATAGTACAAATTTTAATTTATATAAACTATGGGCTACTAATGCTTGAATTTCATCTATTTTATTTTGTAACATGGACTCTGTGAACAGATTTCGGTTCCGTTGTAGCCAGTGATAGGAATCTTGTAAATACTCAATTGGATCAGTTACTTTGACTGATGTTAGGGAGAGTAATTGAGTACCATATATACCAAAGTAGGTTTCAATAAAATCATCTGCTTTTGCTGATAAAGCGTCATACAATTCTCCCAATACCAAATGAGTAGAGAGTTTACGATCTAACTGAGCTAGATGTAAAGCTTTGGCTGTATTGGCTATTTCAAATAGTTTTTCTAAATATTCTGTGATGGATAAAGTTCCTTCTTTAAATTTAAAGGCCATTATATTTCATGTATTTTTTTAATAATATCCATTATTCTTGACTGGAGTTCCAGCCTGTAATCATCTTCACTTATAAAGTATTCTAACCTTGGATTGGTCTCATTCCCTAATTTATGAGCAGCTCCTAGGGTTTGCATTAATGTTTCCAGCTTAATTCGATGTATTTCTAATTCATGCTGACGTTCATAACCTGGGTGTGGAACTACTTCAGAAGCTATTTCTGGTTCATGAATTTCAATTGATATTTGTTCTTCGTCCATACTTATTTATTTGACTATGATATATTTTGATCCTCCTTGTTTATAATAAATTGGTTTTCCTTTTCCAGTAATTCCATAATTTGTATTAGTAGGTTGATCTAAGGATTTAAAGTATTGTTCTTGCTGGTGGATAAGCTGTACTTGGTTATTATGCATGTTATTCAAAGCTGTTTTTCCCTGAATAACCTGCATAGGGTCAGGAATCAAATCAATGACTTTATCTACCAAACCTCCAGCCAAATTTCCTACAGCTGCCCCTACAGGACCAAAAGCAGAGCCAATTAAAGAGCCAGCTGTTTTTCCTATACCTGAATTATTGTGCTGGTTTACCTGCTCATTTACCTCATTAATTTGCTGGACTTGCTTAGCCTGTTTAACCCCAGTTAGTAAAGGGTCAACATACGATTGTACTAACTCAGGATTCATAAAACCAACTTGGGCATACACATCCCCACCATGTTCCATGTGCTTAATGGCTTGTCTAGCATAAGCTCCAGCGGTTAATCGGTTGCCAGCTTCAGGATGAGGGACTTTATCATCTGGATAGTTAACATCTCCTGTGTACCAGCCTTTTGCAATCATATATTCTCTATCCATACCTTGAACATGGGCCGGAATGTGACTAGCTAGTTCATCCCTATAAGCATTCATAACCTGCTGTTCAAATTCAGGATCACGCTTGAATCTAGCTTCTGCTGTAGCAAAATCAGCTGGCCTGATTCCCAACTTTTTATACATAGCTTGCCGAGTTCCTTTAATCATCTGACCTCTACCTATTGCTGAAGAGTTAAGGTTAGTAGACTGGCCAGTTCTGGCCCCTTCTACGTGCATAATGCCAGCAAAGTTTGAATGACCTGAGCTGGATGAGTTAATAGGTCTAGTATACTGTTGTTGACCTTCTTGTGAACTATAGTCAGTAACTGGTGTGGGTCTATAATATTGAGTAGGGTAGACTTCATCTTCACTGTAATCCTGAGTAGCTATTTCCAGAGAGCTGTTATATAATTCATCTTCATCAGGTATATCAGTTAGTAAGCTATCATACCAATTTGCTGTAGATTCTGTCGTTTCCTGGTCATCAGGTTCTTCTACTGATTCTCCTGAATAAGTAGCTATTTCACGGCTAAAGTCAGTATTTTCAAAGCCAAATTGAGCTAGATAAGATTTCATTATTGTATAACAGGTACTTCAGTTAATAAACTAAAATGATGGATAAACTTATATTGATTATATTGATCATTAATAAAGACAATACGATTATTTTCTCCTTTAATTCTGGATAATTCAGAAGTAGGTGTTGTATGTTGATAATTTAGCGATTTATTATTCAAATATTTATAACTATTTCCACAATTCCAAACCCAGATTGGTGTGTATGTTTTACTAGGAATTGTTAAGTTTTTAAATTGATTAAATCGCCATCTGGTATTTACATTAAATACAGGAATACTCCAACTGGCTTGATTCTTTTTAGGATAATCTAAGGACACAGTAACATCAGTAGGATCAGCAGGCACTAACTGTAAGATGCCAGAACTCATGGTACTATTATAGATAATAGCTTTAGGGTAGGTTATTCCCTGAATATGTGTGCTGGTCTTTTGAGAATAATACTGAACCACATCCACTTTATACTCCACACTTTGTACTTGTTTAGGCACTCCTTCAAAACTACTACCTGTCTCAACCATAAAAGGATATAACTTCCCATAAAAAGTCTGGTAATGTTGATTAGTTGTCCCATGTAACCACATACTGGATGTGCCATTACCTAATCCATTTAAAATAGAATAGAAACCAAAAGGTTGACTAATCATTAGGTTGGGTGTAAAGGAATAAAAGATCCAATTCTTGGCTTGAAAATGATAGCCTACTGTCCAATGTTTAGCACAGAAATACCGTTTATCCTGAATAGAGATATACACTTTCTTTCCTGAATCCAATACATAAAAACTTTCTGTGTTCTGATCATACTGTACTTGATTAGATAATACCTGATAATCTAGTTTAGTAAGTAGTACCCGGTTTCCTTTAGGATCATATCCCATCGTAATTCCAATACCAGCTGGCCATTGATCTATGTTAACAGCAGGGAAATCCTTCTTGATCTGAAAAGGCAAGTTCTCTTTAAACCATCGATAGAACCTGTACTTACTAAGCTCTTCCAAACCTGAACCACTAGTACCTAATAAGTACACTACTCCCCGGTCGCTGTCCACTGAGACATGCCCATACTCTGTGTTTAATAAAACTCTATGCTGAGAACCAAAGTAGCCTAGATCAGTCGTAGCATACTGTTGAGGTTTGCTTCTAAACATACCACCTGTACCTACCTGAATGAGTTCCTGAGTTGTTTGAATTTCTACATAAGCATTAAAAATACTGCTTCCTAACGTTTGTCTAACCAGTACTTTTTCATTTTCAATACCATCTACTGAAACCAGGGTCCCACTAGTTAAAGGAAAATCATAGTAGTTGTTAGGCCGGTTAACTAGCCAAGCATCCTGAGTGGTTTTACCAACCTGTTCTGAATAGATAACCCGGTTTGGATAGGTTACTTTGCAAAGCTGATTAGGGACAAACAAAGGGCCAGGTACACACAGGTTATTTTCCCTATTCTGTTTGGAATAGGTAGTGTTATAGCTGTACCAGTTATCTTCTTTAGGAGAGACATTCTGTTCTTGTAACCAGTTTTCCAGATCAGCTATATTAGGGTAAAAGTTCTTGGCTAGGCTATCCTCTGCATGTCTAAGATCCACATTAACACCAGATTCACAGATAAATCCAGGAATACCATAACTATACAAATAGATAATACCTTTTCGCTGGAACCCTCGATCTCCCTGATCCAAATCAAATCTGGCTTTGGTCATTTTGAAAAGCTGCTGTTCCAGCATTTCTTTGAAATCAGTGTAATCGGTTTCTTCAGCATTCCCAAACAGACTGTTGGTATCATAGAAATAAATAGGATACCCTGCATTACCCATCAATGAATAGTTAACAGGAGAGCCATCAGGTAACTTAAATCTAGTCTGAGAAAAGAAGGAGTGCTTCCTTTTCAAATAGAATCGGTTGATGAAGGTATCTCCACCAAAGACTACTGAATTTTTTCCTGTCAGTTTATGTGTACCACTAGCTGTTTCCAGATACTGAATGGAATAAATAGAGCCATATTGATTGGGTAGATAATTTTTGATACTCCCATAGAAAGAGCTAATAGGAAACTTGGATTCTTTCCGGTCTTCTCTTTCTTCAAAAGTCATCACACTACTGGCTAGAAACCGGCTTCTATCTGTTTTGACTGGTGCTCCCAAGGTAAAACCATCCTGCACTTTTAGATACACAGAAGATTCCCGATACCTGTTATTGACAGTGACAACTCCTGTATCTTCCTGCACAGTCTGGATGGTAGAATCCAACTTAGCCATAGCCTTGATAGGCATGATTTTAGGCTGGCTGGTTCCATAAGGAATTTTGGTAAAGCCTGTATACTTACCTACTGAATTAAACTGATAGGTATGATTGAACCAGCCTAGTGTAGATTTCAGGTATTCCTTGATGCTATTTGTTGTCGTTAGCAACTTAATCATTCGCTCTGGAGAAGGACCAAATAGATTACCCAGGTTCAGAAAAAAGCTACCTGTACTAGTAATTGGTTCATGTTGCTGACTGGCAATAGGTACTGTTTTGGAAGCATCTGTTTGTACAGCCTGATTACTACTGGGCTTAACTGTATAGCTAAAACTATTGGTAGGGGTAAGCAAGGACACAGTATCAGATACCACATTGATTACTTCCTTCATGGTGTCAAACATGCTGTTGATCTGAGCCAGAAACACACAGTAACCTACAGCATAACCAGTCAATAGCTTTTCTCTACTTTGGCCTTCACAGGGACTAAAGAAGCCTTTTCCTTCTCCCCATTCTTCTGTTTCCAGTTTAATAATAGTTCCTTGTCCTGGTTCCTTAAAGTGAACATCTGGAGAGTGGAAAGTATACCGGCCAGTGGTAGTAAAATCACTGGTTGTCTCTGGGTAAACATATTCTGTATAGATAGTTCCTGTAATAGTCCAACCTTCATCATTAGGTGGATTAGGTACTAGAGCCTGAGCTTCCTCATAGGTATCAAAAGGGCCATACCGATTACCAGTATTATTAGTAGTAGGTGGTTCAACAAACCAGGGAGCTTTAGCTGGGCTGTGTACTTCTGTTGGGGTTATCTTATCCCAATCATACACTGTTTTTGTTTGGCTAATAAAAGGATCAGCTCTTAAATCATTGTATGGATAGTTGGGTGCATAATAAGTCTGATTCCACTTAGTATACTTCCACATATCATACAGCAATCCCTTAGCTTGAACACTTTCATGACCTACTCTATTACCTCTGACAATCCTGTAACCCGTAATCCTCCTAGCATCATCTGGATGAATCCATCCTTGGCTAATGCCTTCCTGAATAGCCGTTGCAATACTAGTATGATCAATATGAAAACCAATAGGATAGATGTAATTGATTCCATCAAACCCCTTATCCCCTTCCTGGGAGTGGATGTGTGTAACCAAGCTATCTGGAAACTTATGATGTCTAATGGGTTGACCAGCTAAAGCTCCCCATTGTTCCTCATCATTGGGATACAATTCAGTAGATTCCCAATAGGCCATATTTCCCCATTCCCAGATAGTATCTTTACAAGGATCAAACAACTCATGAGGGCGTTGTAATACAGAACCTGTATTGTTTACCTGCCATTGTTTGACTTCAGTATTACCATCACAAGTTTTATCCAGATAGGGCTGAATCTGGGGGTTAGGAAAGGTAATAGTCTTTGTTCCACCCAATATGTTAATGGTGGTAGTAACAGTAGCAGGAAGTACAGTTAAATCACTGGATACACTAGCTCTTCCAGGAATGTGCGCAATACAGGAAGTATCCCCATCATCATATTCCAGTATAAAACCAAGAGGATATACCTCATCCCGCATGTACCCTCTGTACTTCTCAGCCACTAAAGGATCTTTATAATCCCCTTCTTTTAGCTGAACAGTTTGCCAGTATACCTTAATAAGGTTGGCAATTCGTTGTAGGTTGGGCTTTCTTTTCTCTTTTAGTCCATACCTAAATAGATACCCATTAGAACTACCTATGCCTTTACTATTTTCATAGTACACCCGTTTGCCAAGTACTTCCTGCAAGCTACTAGGAACAGTTGTTTCAGTCCCACTGAAGATTACAGTAGTCTGAGTAATTGGATAGGTGCCAAGCTGATACACTCTGGTATTGTTATTGACTGTTTCCAGGACAACAATGGTATAAAATTCAAAGGTAGTAGGAGGGACTGTTACTCCTAATCGGATGTGCTTGGTAGTCTTATAATCTGTGTCGACAGTAATTGTCTTTTCCCAGATAGGAACTGGGTTGGTTTGATTGGTGTAATCCGTTAAAGCATTCCCTATGGCATCAGAGAAGCAGGTATAAAACTGATAAGTACCTGCTGTCAGGTTACCACCCGTACTAACACTTTCCACATCCAACACTACAGAATCTACCAGTGGTTTTAGTCTGGACTTATCTAAATCCAGTACACCAGCTGTAAAGAAATCTTCATTGATTTGTAGAGAGCTACTAGGAGTCTCATAATCAAAATAAATGTACCTGTCTGGGTTTCTGCCATCTACAAAATAGAGGTGTAGTTGACAATGGGTTAGTTTGTATTGAGCATCTACTGGCTGGTGAATAGACCAGTTAAAATCAGCTTCAGTTAAGATTTCGTAGGTCTGCCTGGGTAACCAAACAGATAACTCCTGCAAATGTTCCTGAGTATAACAACCTGATTGAGGAATTAGTCGGTCATATTCTAACTTAGGTAATCCTCTAATCTCCAGAATAGCTCCTCTAGTGGGCGAAACAGGAATTCTAGTACCATCCGTATCCAAAGTATAATCTGGTAGTCTGGTGGTTAGTAACAGCAATCGAGCATGTTCTGGAACATACACAAAACCTACCACCTGTTTATCAGCAGGTAATGCTGTAGCTAGTAAATTACTTGGTTCATTACCAATAGCAAATCGATTGCCTCCTATGTCTTCAATAGTGGCATTCAGTAAATAGCTGCTTCCCTCTTCATCAACATATAAATTAGGACTATCCAGGTCTACACTCTTTTGTGGATTGACAGTACTTAACTTATTCATTAGTATCTTGTATTGAATCTGGTAAACTTGTCAGACAAGCTCATTTTATATTCCAGAATTTGTTTAAAACTAGGTAGCTTAGTCCAGTAGATTGCATCAGCCTGGGCTTTCTCAAAATCAAGTTGGGTAAGCTGTAATCGTCTCTCTAAATCATTGGCCTCCCCATTAATGTAAAGAGTTTTCAATGTTTCATAAATTAGCTTCTTTTCCAGATAAAGCTGGACAATAGGTTCTGTAGGAATAGCTGGTACTCCATTGGCTGTAGCCATCTCATAGTATTGAACAAGCACAGTACCTTTTTCAAAATTGAACCGGAAATACTGCTGGTCATAAGTAAAGAACCCGTAATTCGTATTTCTTTGTAAACAGGGAGAATACATGGAATGTCTGGACCCTGGGCCAAAAACTCCTCTTGTTTTTAATGTGAGTAATCCTTCCACTTCACAGCTTCTGTGAACAGGCTGCCCATCCACCCAATAGGTATACTGATGCAGGTTTCCTTCTGGGGTAATAACTGCTAACGAGGGTGTATATACGTGTAGAGGATGAGGCTCCTGATCTCTTAATTTATAGACAGCATAGAAGTCCAGCATATGTTCTGGAAATAGAGCTTTGTGCTTCTGTACATCTAGTATTTCCTCAGCAGGGTTACTAACTGCTAATCCTAAAAAGTTAAGGCCTTCCCTGATTTTATAGTAGAATTTCCCTTCATCAATCAGACCAGCTTCATAAAAGGTATGAAGTTCTTCCAGCACTCGATTTATCAGTCGATCTGCTGGTTCAAATGTAATCATTACTGCATGGGTAAATAATCTTTACCTGATTTAATGTGTTTAGCTAAGTTTCTATTTAGAGCCCTACATGACTTAAATCGATACATATCCTTTAAATCAAACCTGACTTCAGACGTTCTAATCCACATACACTTGTAGAAATAGCCTAAGGAGTGCAGGTTTAAGCAAGGGATTTTTTCTCCTGTCTTGCAGAAGTGTACTTTGTCATAGAATACCTTATTACCAAAAGCCTTTCGTTTACTCACCTGAATAGTACCCATCCTAGCTGGCAAACTAACACCAGTAACTTCTTCACAGATAGCTTCAGCTAATTTAGTATTAACCTGTTTGATAATGGTTTTCCAAGTTTCATAGGATACACCCAATTGATGGGCTTTATGCAAATGAGTGTATGTTTGTTTATTGTATAAATTAACTCTACCTCGTTTAGTGGTGGTCATTTGTTTTGTCAAGACTATTTAAATTGGGTAATTCATCAGCTGGTATGGATTTTAAAAGTTTGGCTATATCCTGAGTGACAATACTTAACACATCCCTCTGTAAGGTTTCAGGAACAAACCAGGTAGTATCCAGCATAGATTTGCTTGAGTCTTTATTAATGTCTTTGGTAAACATACCTGATATTGTTACGGCATCCAGTTGTTTATCTGGAATAACCAAATGGCCATTCTGTAACCAGAAATAACCTGATGAGTCAGCTTGGTAAGCCCGTTTACGGATCATTCTGTACTTGGCTGGTGTGGTATAGGTAAACTGAATAAACCCATCTTCACTTTGTACCTGCAAGAAAGGGCCATAAATACCTGTGTATACTTCAGGAATAGGTTTTATGGAGGTTAACAAACTAGTAGCAACACCAAAAGGCCCACAGTCTGTACTGGTAAATGGGCTTAACTGCACACAATCTTCTGGAGTTTGGAAGAGTTGAGGCTGTTTCCAAACTCTTCTGGACTCAGTATCTTGTCTGATGAGCAGGGCAGCAGTTTTCTGCATAAGATGAAAGATGTACCTATTCGATACTCTATCATCCATGCTAATGCTATTCAAGTTATTTCTAACCGTATAAATGGCTTCTCTAATGGTCATTACTGTACAACATATTTAATGATATGCACCAGACCAGCGGTAGCATATCGTTCTTTACCCAAAAAGATACCCTGTTGGGGTTTACCTCTGATTACTTTCACTTTGACATAAACTCCATCTATTTTAGCTGTACTCTTTCCTACAAAGTCAGTTTGTGTATGAGCAGGCGTTCTTACTTTTTCCATACCTGTATTTCCTTCCCCGGTGATAAAGTTGATACCTCCATGGAAATAAAGAGCTGCTCCTACATGATTCTGACCATTCCAATTATAGGCTACAATGAAGATTTCATTACAACCAGGAACCTTGTTAGCTCCTGGTTTCCAACCATTATAACTGTCCCAAACTACTTCTCCATACCTTCTCCAGTTTCTGGCCATGCCAGCTTGTGATCTAGGAATTTCTAAATTAAAACCAGCTTTTTTGCACAGGTTGTATAAAATGATTCCACAGTAAGCCGCATTTTTAGGATAGCCTGTTTCTGTATTAATGGCATAAATTTTTAGATTATCATTATTATTAGTCAATTCAACTATACCATCTACCTTTTTAAACTCTTGAATTAGTTTATCAGTGGCACAAATTACCTTTGTTGGAGCCACATTTTGAGCAAATACACTAGCACCATAAATCCAATAGAGACAAAATAAAATATTCTTGATTCGATAGTATGACATGATAATCTATATTTAGCAGCTGGGTCATTTAAGTTGTTTAGGTCTGTATACTTATCATATTCTTTTCTTTTCAAATAAGGATTAATATAGGTATAAGCTCTTGAGCCAGGGAAACCCCAATGAATTAAGTTAGATACAATAACACCCCCTGAGTGTAGAGCTAAGGCCCACATCACTAATTCGAGGGCTTTTAAACCAGAAGGCAGTACATTCCCTTCTGAAGTAACTGCTTTGGTATCAATCCAATCCAAGGTGAAAAAAGCAATGTAGAACAAACAAAAGAAACCTACTGAAGCAATAGCAGAATAGGAAGCTTTAAACCATTTCCTACTAGTAACATAGTCATAAAAACGTTCCAGTTTGTGAGCTACATTTTCCTTTGGAATTTCCTCTTCAACTAGTTGTTCTTCAAAATAAGCAACTCGTAATTTACCTTCAGCTAGTAAATCTAAGTAGAGGTTTACTATATCAGGTGTTGGTTCAGGCAGTGTGACTTTTATCCATTTCCGATCACTGGTTAATCGTTCAAAAGAAAAGCCTAAGATTAATTCATCTGGTTCAGGTGTTCTATACTTAATTATATATTCAGTTTTCATCTTATCGTTGTTTTACAAAAAATACCAGTATATATTTTTCACCTGCTGTTACCGTAGCTCCTTCATGATTCATTTGGTAATCTCTTAGGCCATAACCATCTGCATCATAGATCGTTATGTTTCTCCAAATGATAAGCTTATTATTAACCTGTGGAATGGATGTGTGTAAAGAGGGGAAGTTAGTTTCTCCTCCACTAATAGGAGCTTGTAAGGTAATTAAGAAGGTATATTCAATATTATTATTACTTGTGTAAGCTTTATCTTCTAAGGTAGCATCAAAAGAATCATAATGCATTCCAATTTTACTTCCTGTAGGATAATAGTTAATAAGCCCTTCCTGTATTTTACAGCCACAAATACCCAACATTTGAGCAATTCTAATCTTAATACTAGTTGTTAAATTTTTAAGCTCGTCTGGAAATTTATCAAAAGTAGCTGCCTTGTTATTAACCTCATCTTGGTCTTGTTCTACCCGATCACCTTCATTGGTTTTAAAATAGGTAACTCCCCAGGAAATCTGAGGCATTAAAGCCATAATCTGTTGTCTGGTTGATTCATCCAGCCAATTATCAATTTCTACAATTTTTTCTTGAATTAATTGTTCTCTAATAGTCATAATTTTATAGATATACTTTGTACTAAAATTACTAAATAGTATTATGGATAATTTATAGTAATAAGTTATAGTTAGTGATAAGTGTCCCTACCACTAACTATAACAAAGATTAACAGAATAATTGATCTACATAAGTACTAGCTGTGTAAGAATCATCATTACAATCAGTAGCTGTAAAACTTACTGAGTAAGTATCAATAGTACTATAATGTAATCTTACATAATCATCGTACATACCTCCACCTGCAACTAGAGTAGCTCCAGGATAAGACCAGCTATAAGCAATAGGACCTGTAGGTTGTGTACTGTTTGCTGTAAGCACAATCGCTGTCAATGTTACATTACCACCCAGCTCATTAATAATTTGATTTATACAAGCATGTTGAGGAGTAATTAAAGCTGTAGCAATTGGATCACAATTACTAGTACAACCTGTTACTGTTACAAAAGCAGACTTAGTGACACTACCTGCACAGTTAGTATAAGTCGAAGCAATTTCCCAAGTTCCACATTCGGTAAAGGTCAAGAAAGCATTGAAATGGCTACCATCAAAACCACTGTTTACTGTAAATCCACTACCTGTCAATACACCATCTTTCTTAGCAAACCAGCTAAAACTACCACCTCCTACATTATCATTAATACTATTAAAGACAAATGATACCTGACTATTTTTAGTTGTTGAACCAGTTGAAGCATCTAGTGAAGCCGACTGATTAGGCACTGGGTTAGAACAAGAGTTTACTGTATTCTGGGTATTTTGAGTATTCTGTGTGTTTTGGGTATTTTGGCTATTTTGAGTATTCTGCGTATTCTGTGTATTTTGAGTATTCTGTGTAGGACTACCACAACTAGTTGAATTGGAGTCTACATAATCAGAAGTATTGGCTGCATTTTTGACTCTAACCACATAATTGCCTTGACCGTATCCAGAAACATCTACAGACCCTGAAGTGGCAGTAGTATTGTCATACCCAGAGATATTACCTAGTGAATCCCCATCTTTAAATAGCTCATAAACTAATGTAGAAGCATTACTAATGCTACCAGTGAAGCTCAGTGTATTTCCACTACAGGATGCACTAGCTGACTTGCTAGAGGTAGCTTGGGTGTTCTGAGTAGCTTGAGTATTTTGGG
>Ga0208825_1000351_pt1 | contig 46123 bp, 41 predicted proteins | sample AD_UKC113_MetaG_FD_184450 | JGI IMG/M metagenome (GOLD analysis project Ga0208825, IMG submission 184450) | Active sludge microbial communities of municipal wastewater-treating anaerobic digesters from Hong Kong - AD_UKC113_MetaG (SPAdes)... | ecosystem: Engineered > Bioreactor > Anaerobic >... | reverse complement strand
CGCGCCACATACAACTCGCCCAGAGCTTCACCCAACCCATTGCTGGCACCCACCCGCGCCAGCGCGCGCTTCCAGTCTTCGCGCTGCGCCTTTTGCCCGCCTAGCACTTTGCCATTGAATTCGAATGCGGCGGCATCGATTTGGCTGCTGAGCAAGTCCGCATTGCCGTCGATGGCGTGGAAGCTGAGGTAATCGCGCCAGGTTGCCAGCGGAGTGGCGTTGAGGATGTCGATCACCGGCTGGATCACATCCGGCGTGCTGATATTCAATTTATCCGGTTGCGGTAAGCCCTGCGCGCGCAACTGCGCGGCCCAATCGTAGCCGGGGTATTTTTGCTGCAAGTCGGCAAAGGTGACCACGTTGTAGGTCTTGTCGCGGTCACGCAACTTCACCCTATCCCACTGCGGTTTGGCCAGCGCGGTTTCCAGCGCCAAGATCGCATCGGCGCGCGCTTTGGCATCGGCACCGCTCACCCCAGCAAAGCCCAGCATGCGCTGGATATGGGCCACGTAGGCTTCGCGAATTTTGACGAAACGCGGATCTGGGTTGAGGTAATAGTCGCGGTCGGGCAGGCCCAGCCCGCCCACACCCAGCCCCACTTGGTAGCTGTTTGGGTCTTTGCGATCGATGCCCAGATACAAGCCAAACGGTGCAGCACTGCCATCGATACCGGCGTTGCCAAACGCGGCGATCAGCTTGTCTTTGGAATCAATTGCGGCAATCTTGTTCAACACCGGTTGCAGCGGCTTGATCCCGGCCGCATCGCGCGCCGCACGATCCATGTAGCTGGCGTAATAGTCGCGCAGCTTGCGGCCATTGCTGCCTGCGGGCAAATCTTTGCGTGCCAGCAATGCTTGCATCAGAGTGCGGGTTTGTTCTTCCGCGCGGTCACGCAGCGCATTGAACGAGCCATAGCTGGTCTCGTAATCCTTCAACTGATAGGTATCGATCCAATGCCCGCTGGCATAGCGATTGAAGTCATCGCCCGGTTTCACCGAAGTGTCACGCGAAGTCAAATCCACCCCGAAGCTGCCCAGCTGCGGCTTGGACGCCGGCCCTGCGGCCAGAGCGGCCATGCTGGTGATGGACAACGCGGCAGCAATGCCGAAACTCAACAGTAAACGCTTCATGCAACCCATCCGGTAACGAAGAATCTTCAAGCCTAGCCACTGCACGCCGCGCATGCCTGTGCCGTTGGTCGTCCTTGCCCGCCTTCCGGCACTGTTTGGGTGCAGCCAAGTTCCATAATGTGACCGATTCGTCAGCCTCTGGAACCCCACCATGCGCCACACCCTGCTTGCCCTGTCGATCACCACCCTGTTGGCTGGCTGCACCGGCCCAGCGGCCACAGATGCGCCGGCCACAACCGCCGCAGCCACCGCCGGCGATAGCGCCGTCAATGCCAAGTTTGATGCGTTGTCGAAGAAAGCGGTGGACACGTGGATGCGGCATTCCCCGGTAAGCGCCACCCAGACCGGCGACCACCGGTTTGATAGCGAACTGGATGATTTGAGCGCTGCCGGCCGCAAGGCCACGCTGGATGCCAACAAAGCCTTGCTGGTGGAACTGGACGCCATTGATACCCGCAAGCTGGCGCGCCAAAATCAAGTGGATGCCGCGCTTTTACGCAGTCAATTGCAATCGGGCATCTGGGATGCCGAGGTGATGCAAAGCTGGGCGTGGGATCCGCAGGTGTATGGCGGCTTGGCCGGTAGCGCCATCTACGGCCTGATGGCACGCGAGTTTGCCCCGCTGCCCGTGCGCATCCAAGCGGCCACCGCGCGCATGGAAAAACTGCCAGCCCTGTTTGCGCAAGCGCGTGAAAACCTTGACCCCGCGCGCGTGCCCAAGGTGCATGCCGAAACCGTGGCCAAGCAAAATGCCGGCATCCTCTCCATCGTCGACACCTTCATCACCCCGCATCTGGGCGAGCTACCCAAAGCACAGGCCGACCGCACCCGCGCCGCCATCGACACATTGAAAAAAGCCGTGGCCGAACAGCAAACATGGCTGGATAAAACTTTGGTGCCCAATGCCAAGGGCGACTTCCGCATTGGTGCAGAAAAATACGACCAGAAACTGAAATTTGCGCTGTCGTCATCGCTCTCGCGTGCCGACATCAAACAACGTGCGGAAGGTGAAATGCAGCGCGTGCGCGGGGTGATGTACGGCATCGCGCAGAGCGTGCTCAAAGACAAACCGGGCGCGCCGGCTCTGCCCGACAAGCCCACCGACGCACAACAGCAAACAGCCATCGAAGCCGCACTGGCATTGGCCTATGCAGATCACCCCGCACGCAACAAGGTGGTGGACGATGCCAAAGCCTCGCTGAAATCCGCCACCGACTTTGTGCGCGAAAAAGACCTGGTCACCCTGCCCGACTCGCCGGTGGATGTGATCTTGATGCCCGAGTTCCAACGCGGCGTGGCGGTGGCCTATTGCGACTCACCTGGCCCGTTGGACAAAAACCTGAAGACCTTCTACGCGATCTCACCGATCCCCGACGACTGGTCGCAGGCGCAGTCTGACTCGTTCTTACGCGAATACAACGGCAAGATGATCCACCTGCTATCGATCCATGAAGGCATCCCCGGCCACTATCTGGAAGGCTGGCACTCGGCCAAATACCCATCGGTACTGCGCGGCGTGCTGCGCTCGGGCCTGTTTGCCGAAGGCTGGGCGGTGTACACCGAACGCATGATGCAAGAGCAGGGCTATCTGAATAACGACCCGCTATTCCATCTGGTGCAGCTCAAGTTCTACCTGCGCACCATCGCCAATGCCCTGCTCGATCAAGGCGTGCATGTGGATAATTGGAGCCGCGAGCAGGCCATGCATTTGATGACCCACGATGCCTTCCAGCAAGAAAGCGAAGCCGCCGGAAAATGGACCCGCGCGCAATTGTCATCGGCGCAACTGCCCACCTATTTTGTGGGCGCGCAAGAGCAGTTTGATTTGCGTGATGCGGTGAAGAAGCAACAGGGCGCGAAGTTCAACCTGAAGGCGTACCACGACCAAGTGCTGTCCTATGGCGCGCCACCGGTGCGCTATGTGCGGGAGTTGATGTTGAACGAGCCGATTCACTGAGCCCTCTCCCGCCCTGCGGGTACCCTCTCCCGCACGCGGGAGAGGGAAGTGCGTCACGGCTCCTGTGTATTTTTTACACCGCCGCCGTCACCACGATTTCCACCTTCCATGCCGGGTTGGCCAGTTTGGCTTCCACCGTGGCGCGTGCCGGTGCATTGCCCGCCACCACCCACGCATCCCAAGCGCGGTTCATCCCTGCAAAATCGTTGATATCGGCCAAGAAAATCTGCGCACGCAGGATTTTGGTTTTATCACTGCCCGCACGCGCCAGCAGATCATCGATCGCCGCCAATACTTCAGCGGTTTGCACCTCGATATCGGCATCTAGCGTTTCCGGGATCTGCCCGGCCAGATACACGATGCCCGCGTGGATGCTGGCTTCCGACATGCGCGCGCCGGGGTCAAGACGTTGGATCATGGGGGTACTCCGTGGTGGGAAGTTGCACCTTACGGAGATTTTCAAATATGAACCAGCGGACTCTGCTCAGTCCTCGTCCATATCCCCCACAGCGTCCAGGTCGGCAGCATCGGCCAGATAGCCCAGCAGCTCGCCCGGGCTGCATTCCAGCACTGCGCAGAACTTGGCCAAGGTGCGGAAGCGAATCCCCTTGACCTTGCCGCCGCGAAACAGTGAGAGCTGGGTTTCGCTGATGCCCACGCGCGCGGCCAGCTCCCGCGCCTTCATCCCACGACGGGTCAGCACCGCGTCCAAGGTCACCTGGATCGGCATCAGAGGATCTCGTCCAATTCGGCCTGCAGGTCACGCGCCTGGTCCACCACGCTGGCCAGCAAGAGCAGTGCGGCCCCCACCACGCCCAACACGATGCCCGACAAATCAAAATAGGCGTAGCCGCCATGCCCGCCTACGATCCAGCGCGACAGATTGGTGATGGCAAACACGTTGAGCAGCGCCCCCAGCAACACGCCTGCGCCCATGTGGCGCATCGCGGTGGCAATGGTGGGATGAAACATTTGCCCCGCTGCCAGCCCCGCCAGCGCCCGTTGCACCGCCCACAGCGCCCACAGATAGCCCAGCGCCGGCAGCAAGCGCACCAGCGACAACAGCATCGTGTCGGGCGCAGCCACGCCCTGCATCCATGGCAACCCGCGCAGGCCCAACCCCAGTACCAGGCACAGGCCGATGAGCACGCTCAGGGTGGCCATGCGCAGCAGGCGGCAATCACGGCGAAATCGATGTTGGTGCAGCATCATGAAATTCCAATTTTTAAGTTTGACTTAAAGTTTTTTCTATCCTATAACTTTATCCCAGACTTAAAGTTTCAGGAAGCATCCGCATGCTCCGCACGCATCCAACCCTTGCCATCGAGACCCAAGGCCTGACCCGCCGCTTCGGCCAACAACTGGCCGTGGACGGCATCAGCATGCACGTCCCCGCACGCAGCATCTACGGGTTTTTGGGCCGCAATGGCGCCGGTAAAACCACCACCATCAAGCTGCTGCTGGGCCTGTTGCAAGCCGATGCTGGTTGCGCATGGGTGGCCGGGATCGACATCGCCCAACACCGGCAGGCCGCCGCACGCAAGATCGGTGCGCTGCTGGAGGCACATGGCTTTTACGGCAACCTCAGTGGCCGCGAGAACCTCGACCTGTGCCGGCGGCTGTTGGGCCTGCCCACCAGCGAGATCGACCGTGTGCTGGACGTCACCGACATGGCTGCTCATGCCCGCAAGCGGGTGGCGGATTTTTCGCTGGGGATGCGGCAACGACTGGGACTGGCGCGGGCGATGCTGGGCGCACCGCCAATCCTGATGTTGGATGAGCCCACCAACGGGCTGGACCCGGACGGGATTGCCGATATGCGCACGTTGTTGCGGGCATTGCCCGAGCGCGCAGGCACCACCGTGCTGGTGTCCAGCCATTTGCTGGGCGAAGTGGAACAGATCGCCACCCATATCGGCATCCTCAACCAAGGACGCTTGGTGCTGGAAGGCGCGTTGGCTGCGCTCAAGGCCGAGGTCGGGCACGAGGTTGCGTTGGCCGTGGGCGATCCCGAGCGTGCCTGCGCGCTCGCCCATGCCAAAGGCTTTGCGGTCAGCCGCGATGCCGATGCGCTGATCGCACGCTTTGCCGCAAGCGAAAACCCGCGCGACGCCACCGCCGCACTCACCCGGCTGCTGTGCCTGGAAGGCGTTGACATCCACGCCGTCACCCCGCGCCAGCACTCGCTGGAAGCCCTCTACCACCGCAATGCACACCCCGCGCAATAAGGCCGACGCCGATGACGACGCTCCCCACCCCAGCATTCACCACGGCCCTCGCGGTGGAGGCCTGCAAACTGCGGCGCTCGCTGGCATTGCTGTTGGCCGGCGTGGCACCGCTGTTGATTGCGGTGTTCGTGTTCTTCAACCTGCTGCAAATGCGCAAGCCGATGCCGTGGACCATGGCGCTGCAATCAGCGGTTGGCATCTGGGCGTTTTTCATGCTGCCGATGAGCGTGACCGCGCTCACCGCACTGATAGCGCATACCGAGCATGGCCCACGCAGTTGGGACTACCTGCGCGCACTGCCGCTGCCGCGCTGGCATGTGTATGCCGCCAAAGTGGTGTGTGCCTTGGCCATTGTGGCCGGGATGAGCCTGTTGCTGGCGCTGCTGGCACCGCTGTCGGTGCAATTGGCGGGCGGATGGGCGCCGGCACTGGCCGCCACGGGGCCACGCGATATCGCACCCTTTTTGCTACTGCTGGGCCGCGTGTTTGTGGCGGCGTGGCTGTTGATCGCCATGCAGCTGTGGGTCGCGCTGCGCCATGCCAGTTTCGTGCCTGCCTTGGCCGTCGGCATCGGTGGCACCTTCTTCGCGGTGGTCGCCACCTCGGCCAAAATCGGCATGTTGCTGCCGTGGCAACTCCCGGTGAATCAGCTTGCCAGCGACCCGCAACGCGCGCAGCTCACCCTGCTGCTGGGCGCACTGGGCGGCGTGACGGTGTTTGTGTTGATGTTGTGGCGGATGGGGCGGCGTGAGGTCATCAACTAAATGGTTAAATGCGCCAACGCAAATGTCAGCGCCGCGTTCACTGCTACGGCTTGCGCCAGATTGCATTGCGCGGGGCTGGCGCGGGGGCTGTCGGGGTAGACCTCGGTGGTGGTGGTGTAGCGCGCGCCGGTGATGCCGGCACACAGGCCCAGTTTGACCAGTGGGTATTCGATGACGCCGGGGGCCACCACCGTTGAACCGATGATGGTGCCGTCGGGGTCGGCGGGGGCGATGTGGGTCACCTTGGCCACGTCGGCATTGATGGCGTGTTGGAAGGCCGGCTGCGGGTTTTCGCTGTCATCGACCAGATAGAAGCCATCCGGAATCGTGCCCGGTTCATATGGTTTACCGTCGCGTGCGGCCAGTGCCGGGCGGAATTCGGCTTCATCGGTATCGGTGGTTTCGTGCAAATCAATATGCACGATGCACTTGCCGCGCAAGGGTTGAATCAAGTCCCACAGCGCCTTGGATTCTCCGCATGGGCTGTTGGCCACAAAGTTGCGGTTGGGGTCCAGCGCATGCGGGTTCCAGCGATGGATGCGCTCGTATGCCCACGGCGACACGCAGGGTGCAATCAATAAATTTAATTGGCCTTCAAATGCATCCGCATAGTCCCGCGCGAATAACAGCGCGCCGTGTACGCCGCTGGTTTCGTAACCATGCACGCCGCCCGTCACCAAAGCGACCGGCAGCGCATCGTCCCAATATTTGCCACGCAAGGCATACAGCGGATAGCGGCCATCCTCGCCGTAGTCCAATTCGCCGTATTGCAAGACTTTGAACGTTTCCAAGAGCGCCTGAATTGGCCTTACCACTTCATCGGCATAACTGCGCTGTTTGGATTGCCGTGCGCGCCACTGGTTTTTTTCGGCATCGCCCCAAGGCACGCCGGGGGTGCCAAGGGGCTGGAAAGTCTGCGTAATCATGGCAAGTCCGTAGCGACATTTGCCATCACTCTAGCACTGCCGAAGTGGCTTACGAGCGCAGCGGTAGCAAGCGGATTTCGACGCGGCGATTGCGTGCGCGACCTTGCTCGGTGGCGTTATCGGCAATCGGGAAGCGTTTACCCATGCCGACGGTTTCGAGACGCTCGCGCTGCACACCTTGCGCCATCAAATAACTGGCCACCGCATTGGCGCGCTGTTCGGAAATACGTTGGTTGACCGCATCGCTACCCACATCGTCGGTATGCCCACTGACCTCGACAACGGTTTGGTTATATTCGCGCAGCGTATTGGCCACGGTATTGAGCGATGGGTAGAACTGCGGCTTGATATCGGTACGGTTGAAGTCGAAGGACACGCCATCGGGCAGGTTGAGTTTGATCACGTCCCCATCGCGACTGACGTCGATGCCGGTGCCGGCGGTTTCTCGGCGCAGCTCGGCTTCTTGCTTGTCTTGATAGTTGCCCACCGCGCCACCGGCCAGTGCGCCGATGCCTGCACCGACCATCGCATGTTGCCGGCGCTCCACCGCGCTGTCACCACTCAATAAACCCGCGGCCACACCGATGGCGGCACCGATCAAGGCACCGCGTTTGGCGCGTTGGTGCTGATCCACATCACTGCCTTGCGCGTCATAGGTTGCGCAGCCGGTGGCAAACGCGGCAAGACAAACGCCCAAGATAGCGATTTTGAACGGTTGGGTACGCATGCGTAGCTCCTTGCAGGGATGGGGAGTGAATGCTGCAAGGCTAGGCAAACGCAGGTGGCCGTAAGATGAATGGCAACGATGCGGTTAAGCCACGGTTGCATCTTGCAGTAGCGCCTGCGCCGCATCGGCGTCCAAGGGTGCATCCCAGCGCCCCATCATCGCCAGATACAACAGCTTGTCGAATTCTTCACCAAAGCGCCGAATCACCGCATCCGGGTCCGGGATCAGGCGGGCATCGGCGATCAAGCCAAAATGCACTTGCCCGCTATAACTGAGGATGGACAGGCCCAGCCCGATCGAACCGGTTTGCGGCACCCAGAACATCAAATCACGCAATGCGCAGCCCGCCATATACAAGGCCTGCTGCGGCCCCGGCACATTGGTGGCCACTGCGCTGGCTTTGCGGCTGAACATCTCCAGCGCCAATTCTTGCAGCGGTGGCGGGGCGATCCCCAGCGCGGCCAGCAGGCCATAGGCAACGATGGCTTGCCGCGATTGTTTGAGTTGGTTCATGCAATCGGCAACGCGCTCCAGCCTGCGCAGCGGATTGTCCTCGCCCACCGGCAGCTCTAAAAACACCAGACCAAAGTGGTTGCCTAATTTTTTGGCGTGCTCCAACGGGCGCAAGTTGACCGGCACGGTGGCGCGCAGGGTCATGCCGCTCACGTCTTCGCCGCGTTCCAGCATGTAGCCGCGCAGGGCACCGGCGGCGGCGGCCATCAGCACATCATTGACGGTGCAACCGCAGGCGCGGCCCACCGCTTTGACTTCTTCCAGATTCAGTGGCTCGGCCCAGGCCACCCGTTTGCTGACACCCAACCGCCCGCGCAGCAGCGACGGCGGGTCATCCGGCAGAGCCAGTGCATGCACCAATTCTTTGGCGATATCGCCGCCCTCTTTGGCCAGCAAACTGGCCAAGGACGGGTCTTGCATCATCGCCATGCCCTGCCCCAGCATCTTGCCGCCCAGCTTCATGTAGCGATCCATCGCGCCCACACGACGCGCCACCGGGGCGGCTTCGTGCTTCAGCCATGCTTTGTCCAACCGCGCCGATGCCACCGGCGCACGGCTGGTATCGGTCAAGGACAACAGCACTTGCACCAAGGCGATGCCATCGGCATAGCAATGATGGATGCGCGCAACCACGGCGCAGCCGCCTTGGTAGCGTTCGACCAAATGGAACTGCCAAAGTGGTTTGGTGGGGTCTAGCGGGCTGGAGGCCAGATTGCTGACGAAGCGTTCCAACGCACGCTTTTCGGAGGCCTTGCCGGGGCGGCCCGGCAAGCCCGACAGACGCACATGCCAATCCAGATCGAAGTCGGTGTCGTCCAGCCATTGCGCGCCAGTCGCGCTGTCCACTGGTTTTTGTCGGAACCGCGCGTAACTCAAAAAACGCTGCTGGATGACCTTTTTCAACTGCTGCAGCGACATCGCGTCTGCAAACATCAGCACGCCGGTGATCATCATCGGGTTGGTGGGCCGCTCCATCCGCAACCAAGCCGTATCCACCCGTGACATCGCCTCACGCTTGGGGCGTGGCGCGCTGTCGCCGGGATTTGTGCGCTTCAGACGCGGCTTTGCGGCGGTTGCTGCAAGTGTGGTTGCGGATGTTGCTGTGGGCTTCGCTGCGGCCATCCAAATTCTCCCCTTCGTGCTGGCGAGTGAATCACGCGCACCCCGCAGGGTCAACGCAGGCTGGGATCAACGCAAATTAGGGCCGCCGATATATTCGCGCGGAATACGCTCGTTGAAACGGGTCAAGATTTCATAGCCAATCGTCTGCGCCCACGCCGCCACATCTTCCACGGTGAGGCTTGCAGCGCCTTGCTGGCCGATCAACACCACATCGTCTTCGATATAAGCACTGCCCTGCGGCCCCAGATCCACCATGAACTGATCCATGCACAGGCGGCCCACGATGGGATGGCGCTGGCCGCGAATCAAGACCTCGCCACAGTTGGACAACGCCCGTGGATAGCCATCGCCATAGCCAATCGGCACGGTGACGATGTGGGTGTCTTGCTGCGGTGCCCACGTTGCCCCGTAACTGACCGTGCTGCCCGCCTTGACCACTTTGAAGTACACCACCTGCGACAGTAGCGACAATGCCGGCCGGATAGCCACGCTGCGCCGCGCCTGCGGGTCTGGCAGCACGCCGTACAGCATGATCCCGGGGCGCACCATATCCAGCCACGTCTGCGGAAAATGCAGTACGCCGCCGGAATTGGCCAAATGGCGAATGGGCATCGGCGCACCGATCCGTTCGAAATGCGCGCACGCCTGCTGGAAGCGTTCCAGCTGCTGCAAGGTCATCGGCGAATCCGGATCATCGGCACAGGCCAGATGCGAATACACACCCTTCAGCACGCACCACTGCGATGCCACGGCAGCCTCGATAAACGGTGCGCACGAATAACTATGCACGCCGATGCGCTCCATCCCGGTGTCGATCTTGAGATGGATCACCGCCTTGCGGCCCAGCCGCGCTGCGGCAGCTTCAACCTTGCGTAGTTTGTCCAGCGAAGACACCGTGATTTCCAGATCGTGCTGGATCAACTGGCTGACTTGTCGCCCCAAAATGCCGCCCAGCACCAACACCGGCACGGTGATGCCGGCGCGCCGCAGGGTCAGGGCTTCTTCGGCAAATGCCACCCCCAACTGCTTGATACCCTGCGCTTGCAAATGGTGCGCCACCGGCACCAATCCGTGGCCGTAGGCATTGGCCTTGACGATGGCCATCACCGGCACCCCCACGTGTGCGCGGATGGCGTGCAGGTTATGGCTCAGCGCATCCAGATCCACCACGATGCGGGTGGGGCGCTGGCTCATGGTTTCGCTCATGGCTGATCCTGCTTATTCGTAATGACCCACGGTATCGTGCGCCAGATTGTCAAAGCGGGTGTACTCGCCAAAGAATTTCAGCTTGAAGCTGCCAGTGGGGCCATTACGCTGCTTGCCAATGATGATTTCGGCCAGCCCTTTATCGGGTGAATTTTCCTTGTTGTAGTAGTCGTCGCGATAAATGAACACGATCATGTCGGCGTCTTGCTCGATCGCACCCGACTCGCGCAGGTCGGCCATCACCGGGCGTTTGTCGGTACGGGTTTCCAACGACCGGTTGAGCTGCGAGAGCGCGATCACCGGCACGTTCAATTCTTTGGCCAAGCCTTTCAATGCACGGCTAATTTCCGAAATTTCGGTGGCGCGGTTTTCGTTATTGCCAGGCACCGCCATCAGCTGTAAATAGTCGATCACGATCAAGCCCAAATCATGCTCGCGCTTGAGCCGACGCGCCTTGGCACGTAACACATCGGGCGACAGGCCTGGGGTATCGTCGATGAAAATCTTGATCCCGTTCATCTGCGTGATCGCGCCGGTGACGCGGCTCCAATCTTCCTCTTCCAGATCGCCAGTGCGCAGGCGGGTGGCATTGACCCGGCCCAAGGATGAGATCAGTCGCAGTGCCAATTGCGAGGCCGACATTTCCATCGAAAACACGGCCACCGCTTTTTTGGATTTGATTGCTCCAAATTCGGCAATGTTCAACGCGAAGGTGGTTTTACCCATCGCCGGGCGCGCAGCCAAGATGACCAAATCGGTGGGCTGTAACCCGGCGGTCATCTGGTCAAACTCGACATAGCCAGTTGGCAGGCCAGTCACCCCGCTGCCGTTTTCGGCACGCTTTTGCAACACATCAAACGCCTCGTTCAAGGCCCGTTTGATGGGTACAAAATCCTGCCGCCCGCGTGAGTGGCTTTCGGCGATTGCAAATACATCTTGTTCGGCCTTGGCCAGCAGTTCAGCCGAGTCGCGTCCTTCCGGCTGAAAGCCGTCGTTGACAATCGCGGTACCGACTTCGATCAATCGGCGTTGCACCGCCTTGTCGCGGACGATTTCAGCGTAAGCCTTGATATTGGCGGCGCTGGGCGTGCTGGCGGCCAGCTCGACCAGATACGCGCCACCGGCCACTTGCTCGGCGATGCCTTGCGAATCAAACCATTCGCCCACCGTCACCGCATCGCAAGGGCGGTTTTTTTCGACCAATTCGCGGATCGCGCGATAGATTAGATGGTGATCGCGCCGATAAAAATCCTCTGCGTTGAGCTGGTCGGCCACGCGGTCGAACGCGGACGGATCCAGCATCAAGCCCCCCAGCACCGCCTGCTCGGCATCCACCGATTGTGGCGGCACCCGCAGCTGCTCGACTCGCTGTTCGTTACGGGTCTGAAAACTGGCATCGGACCGAAACCCTGATTTACCGCTCATCGACGCATCGGCTCCTTTGGTTGATGTTTCAGGCCCGCCATTGGCACTGCCCAATACACAGTGTGCAAGCCTGTCATCGTAGGCCGAATTGGGAGATATGCGTTGCAGACAAGTCGGTGGATATCGTGTGGATAACCTGTCTCAACGATTGCGACACTGCCCGCTTTCGCACACCTACGCACGTGCAGGCTGCGGCACAAACGAAACGAGCGCCTTGCGGCGCCCGTCTCAAACCGCCACCAGCATGGCAGGTTTAGGCGGCTTCCGGCACCACCACCACTTTGACCGTGGTGTTGACGTCGGCATGCAGATGCACATGCACTTCGAACTCGCCGGTGTGGCGCAGCGGACCTTCACCCATCACCACTTCGGCCTTGTTCACGTCCACGCCCAGCTGCTTGGTCAGGGCTTCGGCGATTTCGCGCGGGCCCACCGAGCCGTACAGTTTGCCTTCGGTAGAGGCATTGGCGGCCACGGTCACGCTGGCATCGGCCAACTTGGCTTGACGGCTGTTGGCGGCATCCAAGGAAGCGGCAGCCTTGGCTTCGTAATCGGCGCGCTTGGCTTCAAACTCAGCCAAATTTGCAGCGGTGGCCGGCACGGCCTTGCCCTGCGGCACCAAGAAGTTGCGCCCGTAACCCGGCTTCACGTCCACCTTGTCACCTAGGTTGCCTAGGTTGGTGACTTTTTGCAGAAGAATCAATTGCATGGTCTTGCTCCGTATTCGTTAGCGATGCCTGAGCACCGCAACGGTTGCTGTCCGAATGGATCGGGATTGAAAAGCCTTCCCCTTGCCGGGGAAGTAAAAGCGCATCAGACGTTGTGATTGTCCGTGTACGGGATCAGCGCCAAAAAACGTGCGCGCTTGACCGCAGCTTGCAGCTGACGCTGATAACGGGACTTGGTGCCGGTGATGCGGCTGGGTACGATCTTGCCGGTTTCGGTCAGGTACTGGCGCAGGGTATTGAGATCCTTGTAGTCGATCTCGGTCACGCCTTCGGCGGTGAATTTGCAGAACTTACGGCGACGGAAGAACTTGGACATGGGTGTGCTCCTTGAATGCGGGCTTAAACGGCTTCAACCGAATCGGAATCGCCAGTGCCCACGGCACTGTCGCTTTCGTCGTCACGGCGACGACGCTCGCCACGCTCGGGCTTGTCACCCTTCTCGTCCTTGTTCTTCATGATCAGCGACTGCTCGGTCACAGCGTCATCGCGACGCATCACCAAATGCCGCAGGATGGCATCATTGAAGCGGAAGCCATCAACCATTTCGTCCAACACGGCCTGTTCGGCTTCGATGTTGAGCAGCACGTAATGGGCCTTGACCAGGTTCTGGATTGGGTAGGCCAATTGGCGGCGGCCCCAGTCTTCCAAACGGTGAATTTTGCCGTTGCCCGCTTCGATCGCGCTCTTGTAGCGTTCGATCATTGCCGGGACTTGCTCGCTCTGATCCGGATGGACCAGAAACACGATTTCGTAATGACGCATAGTGATTTCCTCGTGGATGTCGCCGGCGGGATGCCGGTCGATTAGCCCTCGGCCACCGGTCGCGAAGATCCTGACTGGCGCGTTCGGGCGAGCTCCCAACGGGTGGGAGCCGGCCATTATGCGCAATCTGCAAGACAATCGCAAATTCAATGGCTTGTAATGCAAGACCCCCTGACGCCCGGCGAGCGACAACGGTAAGCTGTGCGCATGCAACGCTTCGGACATGTCATCGGCCCAACCTGTGGCAATGCCAGCAGCACACGCTGGCTGCCGGTGTTTGACCCCGCCACCGCGCAACCCGTTGCCGAAGTCGCCGCCGGCGATGCCAGCACAGTGACCACCGCCATTGCCGCCGCCAGCGCCGCCGCCCCGGCGTGGGCTGCGCTGCGGCACAGCGAACGTGCGCGCCACTTGGAGCGCTTGGCCGATGCACTAGAAGCACGCCTCGACGCCTTCGCCCATGCCGAAGCCGTCGATGCCGGCAAGCCCTTGGGATTGGCGCGTGATATCGAAATCCCGCGTGCGGTCAGCAATCTGCGCTTTTTCGCGCATGCCGCCACCCAGTTTTCCAGCGAATCACACCATGGCGAGGCCGGACTGAACTACACCTTGCGCCAGCCGCTGGGCGTGGTGGCCTGCATCAGCCCGTGGAATCTGCCGCTGTATTTGTTCACCTGGAAAATCGCGCCCGCACTGGCCGCCGGCAACACGGTGGTGGCCAAGCCATCGGAAATCACCCCCGCCACCGCCACCCTGCTAGGTGAGCTGGCACTGGAGATCGGCCTGCCGCCGGGCGTGCTCAACATCGTGCATGGCCTTGGCCCGGAAGTGGGCGAACCCTTGGTCAGCCACGCGCAGGTCAAGGCAGTGTCGTTTACCGGCAGCACCACCGTGGGTCGGCGCATTGCCGGGATAACCGGCCCGTTGCTGAAAAAAGTCTCACTGGAACTGGGCGGTAAAAACGCGACCTTGGTGTTTGCCGATAGCGACTGGCGCGCACAACTCGACACGCTGGTGCGCAGTGCTTTCCAGAACAGCGGGCAAATTTGCCTGTGCGGCTCGCGGGTCTTGGTCGAGCGCAGTCTCTACGCCGAGTTTCGCGATGCCTTCGTCGAACGCGCGCGCGCATTGCGCCTTGGTGCGCCGCTGGACGCCGGTACGCAGCTTGGGCCGATGGTGTCGCAGGCACATTTCAACAAGGTGATGGCCGCCATCGACCGTGCCCGCACCGAAGGCGGTCGCGTGCTGTGCGGCGGCGAAGCAGTGGATCGCCCCGGCTGGTTCATCGCACCCACCGTGCTCGAAGGCCTCGGCCCGGACTGCGCGACCAATCGCGAGGAAATTTTCGGCCCGGTGGTCACCTTGCAAGCATTCGACGATGACAACGACGCACTGACATTGGCCAACGCCTCCGACTACGGCCTTGTCGCCAGCGTATGGACACGCGACCTGACCCGCGCCCACCGCCTCGCCGCACAACTGCGCACCGGCATCGTCTGGATCAACACCTGGCTGATGCGCGACCTGCGCACCCCATTCGGCGGCACCAATGCCTCCGGGCTAGGCCGCGAAGGCGGGCTGGAGGCGATGCGGTTTTTCAGCGAAACCCGCAATGTCTGTATCGCCCTGCCCCCACAGATTTTTCAAGCTTGAGTAAGGTTCCCATGAAAAAAACACTTGAAGCCCTCCTGCGCAACAACCAGGACTGGGCGGCGCGGGTCACGTTGGAAGACCCCACATTTTTTGAACGTCTATCCAAGCAGCAAGCCCCGCAATATCTGTGGATTGGTTGCTCGGATTCGCGGGTGCCGGCCAACCAGATCATGGGATTGGCGCCGGGTGAAGTGTTCGTGCATCGCAATATCGCCAATGTGATGGTGCATACCGACCTCAACTGCATGTCCACGATTCAATTTGCGGTGGATGTGCTCAAGGTGCGGCATATTTTGGTGGTGGGCCACTATGGGTGTGGTGGCGTGGGTGCGGCATTACATGGCACGCGCTTGGGCTTGGTAGATAACTGGATTCGGCATGTGGGTGACGTGGCGCAAAAGCATGCCGATTTGCTGGACAAACTTCCTGAGCACGAGCGCCACGACGCACTTTGCGAGCTCAACGCCATCGAGCAGGCCGAAAACGTGTGCCTGACCACGGTCATCAGCGACGCTTGGGCGCGCGGCCAACAATTGGCGGTGCACGGCTGGGTGTACAGCTTGGCCGATGGCCGGGTACGCGAGTTGGGCATGGATGTGGATTCGCCGGAAACACTGGAAGCCAACTACACCTGGGCGGTGGCCGGTGTGGGTGAGCGGCGCAGGGCGAGTGCATGAGTGCGTCCATCCACGCCGCCGCTGCGCCCAAGGCCGTTGGCCATTACCCGCATGCACGCCGCGTGGGCAATTTGCTGCTGCTGTCAGGCATCGGCCCGCGTGACCCCACCGATAACAGCATTCCCGGTAACACGTATTTTGCCGATGGTCGCCTGCGCAGTTATGCCTTCGACGCGCAGGTGCATGCAGTGTTTGCGAATGTCCGTGCGGTGTTGGACGCCAGTGGCGCACGCTGGGAAGATCTGGTCGATGTCACCGTGTTTTTGACCGACATGGCGCGCGACTTCAAGACCTATAACGCGATCTGGGCCGAGTATTTCCCAGATGCTGCCAGCGCACCTTGCCGCACCACGCTGGGCATCACCGCATTGCCCACGCCGATTGCCATTGAACTTAAATGCATCGCCAAAATCGAGGATTGATTGCATGTTGCCTGCCGCGTTCAACTTGCATGCCTGGATCGACGAGCACCGACATTTGCTGAAACCACCGGTGGCCAATAAATGCATCGTGCAAGACGATTTCATCGTGATGATCGTGGGCGGTCCTAATGCACGCACCGACTATCACTACGAAGACGGCGCGGAGTGGTTCTACCAGTTGGAAGGCGAGATGGTGCTGCGCGTGCAGGAGGACTATGACGGCCAACGCGGCAGCTTGCGTGACATCCCGATCCGCGCCGGCGAGGTGTTTTATCTGCCCCCGCATGTGCCGCACTCACCGCAGCGCATGCCCGGCTCGGTGGGGCTGGTGATTGAACGCAAACGGCTTGCGCACGAAGACGATGCCTTGCTGTGGTTTTGCGTGAACTGCAACTACAAGTTATACGAGGAATTTTTTCACCTGCGGGATATCGAGCAAGATTTCTTTCGCGTGTTTGAGCACTTTTATCGCGATGACCACAAACGCACCTGCACCCAATGCGGCACGCTCAACCCGCGGCCGGGACGGTACGAAACCATCAAATGAGCATGGATCACCTTCTCCCCGCGCAGCGGGGAGAAGGAAATGCCAGAACGAAAAAGCGGGCCGAAGCCCGCTTTTCGTTTATCCGGCTGAGACGTAACGCTTACGCGCCAGCGCCCTCGCCCTCGGTGACGGCCTTGATCGACAGGCGAATGCGGCCTTGCTTGTCCACTTCCAACACCTTGACCTTGACCACATCGCCTTCCTTGAGCACATCGGAGACCTTCTCGACGCGCTCGCTGGAGATCTGCGAGACGTGCACCAAACCATCCTTGCCGGGGGCAATGGTGACAAACGCACCGAAGTCCATGATCTTGGCGACCTTGCCCTCGTAGATGCGGCCCGGCTCGACGTCGCTGGTGATCTGCTCGATGCGCTGCTTGGCAGCCTGACCAGCAGCGGCATTCACCGAAGCGATAGTGATGGTGCCATCGTCTTGGATGTCGATTTGGGTGCCGGTTTCTTTGGTGATGGCTTGAATCACCGAACCACCCTTGCCGATCACCTCACGGATCTTGTCGGGGTGAATCTTGATGGTCAGCAGACGCGGCGCGAACTCGGACAGCTCACCACGCGGCGCGGTCAGCGCATTGGCCATTTCGCCGAGGATGTGCAGACGGCCGGCCTTGGCCTGCGCCAGTGCGACCTTCATGATTTCTTCGGTGATGCCTTGAATCTTGATGTCCATCTGCAGCGCAGACACGCCATTGCTGGTACCGGCAACCTTGAAGTCCATATCGCCCAAATGATCCTCGTCGCCGAGGATGTCGGACAACACCACGAAGTCGCTGCCTTCCTTGACCAAGCCCATGGCGATACCCGCCACCGGTGCCTTCACCGGCACGCCGGCATCCATCAGCGCCAGCGAGCTGCCGCAGACCGAGGCCATCGACGACGAGCCGTTGGATTCGGTAATTTCCGAGACTACGCGAATGGTGTACGGGAAGGCTTCCATGGTTGGCATCACCGCCAACACACCACGCTTGGCCAGACGGCCATGGCCGATTTCACGGCGCTTCGGGCCCATCATGCGGCCAGCTTCACCCACCGAATAGGGGGGGAAGTTGTAATGGAACAGGAAGTGCTCCTTGTACTCGCCGGCGACGGCATCGATGACCTGACCATCGCGTGCGGTGCCCAGGGTCACGGCGACAATTGCTTGGGTTTCACCGCGGGTGAACAGCGAGGAGCCGTGCACGCGCGGCAGCACGCCGACCTTGGAGCTGATCGGGCGCACGGTGTCCAGCGCACGGCCATCGATACGTACCTTGGTGGCCAGCACCGAGCCGCGCATGGTCTGGTATTCCAGCTCGCCGAATTCCTTCGAGGCTTCGCCTGCGCTCCAGCCATTGGCTTCGATCTGCGGGGCGATCTCGGCCAGCACCGCCTTCTTCAGTGCGGAGATGGCGTCCTTGCGCTCCAGCTTGTCGCGCACCTGGAAGGCGGCGGCCAGCTTGTCGCCAATAGCGGCCTTGAGCGTACTGATCAGGGCGTCATTCTTGGCCGGTGCCTGCCAGTCCCACTTCGGCTTGCCGGCTTCGGCCACCAAGGCATTGATGGCGCTGATGGCGACCTGCATCTGCTGATGGCCAAACATCACCGCACCCAACATCACGTCTTCCGACAATTCACGGGCTTCCGATTCCACCATCAACACGGCGTCTTGGGTGCCGGCAACCACCAGCTCCAGTTCGGAATCCAGCAAATCATTGACGCTGGGGTTGAGCAGGTATTGGCCGTTCTTGTAGCCCACCTTGGCAGCACCAATCGGGCCTTGGAACGGCGCGCCGGTCAGGGCGACAGCGGCGGAGCAGCCGATCAGCGCCAGAATGTCGCCGTCCACTTCCGGGTTCAGCGACATCACGGTGGCGATGACCTGCACTTCGTTCTTGAACTCTTCCGGGAACAGCGGACGCAGCGGACGGTCGATCAGGCGGCTGGTCAGGGTTTCTTTCTCGGTCGCGCGGCCTTCGCGCTTGAAGAAACCACCGGGGATGCGGCCACCGGCGTAGAACTTTTCTTGATAGTCCACGGTGAGCGGGAAGAAGTCCTGCCCTTCACGCTGGGTCTTGGCGGCCACGGCGGTGCACAGCACCACGGTGCCGTCACACGACACCATCACCGCACCACCGGCCTGGCGCGCGATTTCGCCGGTTTCGAGGGTGACGGTCTGGTTGCCGTACTGGAAGCTCTTGCTGATCTTCGCCACTTTGGGAATCCTTGGTTTGTCTTGATTCGTCAACGCAGGCAAGCCCCGCTTGCTGCGCTGCATCGCGTTGCGATGCGGGAATGCGGGGTTACCGCAGGGTTGAAACTTCACTCACGCAAAAACGAACCGCGGCGCATTCCTGCGCCGCGGTGGGTGTTCAATCAGCGACGCAGGCCGAGTTTGCCAATCAACGCCTTGTAACGCTCGCCATCCTTGCGGTGCAGGTAGTCGAGCAGGCTACGGCGGCGATTGACCATCATCAACAAACCGCGACGGCTGTGGTGATCTTGCTTGTGTGCCTTGAAATGCTCGGTGAGCAGTTCGATGCGGGCGGTCAGTAGCGCAACTTGCACTTCCGGTGAGCCGGTATCGTTGTCGCCGCGCTTGTGTTCGTTGATGACTTTCTGAGAATCGATGGACATGGTTGCCTCGTAGTCGCGTGACCGGCAGGAACAGGTAATACCCGCACCGCCCGGCTCGTCGTGAAGGTTGAAATAAAGAAATGCTCGACTGAGCAGCGGAATTATAGCCTGAGTCCGGTCATGCGGCAATGCAGCACATCTGTCTGCATATTTGCGATCAGCCTGCGACCTGTGGGGTGGTCGCAGTGGTCAGTGCCCAGCGGAACAGCCGGATTGGTCGCAGCCCGCCCTCGGCATCCACATCACCCAAGCCCAAGCCGCGCCCGTGCTCATCCAAAATTGCCACCTGCCCACGCGCCGGATAAGGCCCGCGCAGGCCTTGCCCATGCCCCAACCGGTGCGCCTGTGCGGGATTGACCCGCACCTGCGGCCACGACGCCATACCGGCTTCAATCGGCAACAGACAGGCATCCAAGACATGCTCACCGGCCTGCTCGCGCAAATTTTGTAACGCATCCAGCGTCCACATGCGTGGTTCGCGGAACGGGTCCACCCACAGCCTGCGCAGTTGCGCCACATGCGCACCACAGCCCAGCAGCTCGCCTAGATCACGCACCAGACTGCGCACATACGTACCCGAGCCGCATTCAACGTGCAGGCGCAAATTCGGGGACGCCCCGTTCTCCAGCGTGGTATCCAGCAAATCGGCTGCGTTGAGTAATTCGAAAGCATGGACATCGATATCGCGCGCTTCGATCTCGATCGTTTCACCACGCCTAGCTTTGACATACAACGGCTCACCGCCGCGTTTGAGCGCCGAATAAATGGGGGGACGTTGCCGAATGCGGCCGGTCAGCTGCTTGAGCGCCGCATCGAGGGTGTCGATGGAAAGTGCCGGCACCGCACGTGTGCGTAGTGGTTGCCCTTCGGCATCGTCGGTATCGGTGACGATGCCCAAACGAGCCACGGTTTCGTAGGCTTTACGCGCACCCAATAGCCCGCCAGCAATCTTGGTGGCCTCACCAAAACACACCGGCAACAAGCCCGTGGCCAAAGGATCCAAGCTGCCGGTATGTCCGCCCTTTTCCGCGCGGAACAAATGCCGCACACGCTGCAAGGCCTGGTTGGACGATAGCCCCTGCGGCTTGTCCAGCAGCAAGATGCCGTCTAGCTGACGGAAGACGGTGCGCGGGCGACGCTCGCGCGGGTTATTCGGCGTCGCCACTGGGGCGCAGGTCGCGCAGAAGGTTGTCGATGCGCTCGCCGCGATCCACCGATTCATCGTAGTGGAAATGCAGCTCCGGCACGTGCCGCAGTTTGACCGCACGCGCCAGTTGGTAGCGGATTTCCGGTGCCAGTGCCTTCAATGCCTTGATGGTTTCGTTGGCCCGATCGGACTGCAGTACGGTAACAAACACCTTGGCATGCGCCATATCCCGCGTCACTTCGACATCGGACACACTGGTGGACGCCAGCCCATGCTCGCGCACGGCCGCATGCACCAAGGTACCCAGCTCACGTCGGAGCTGGGCAGATACGCGATCGGTGCGATGGAATGATTTTTGCGCCATATGCTCAGGCACGCCTTACAGCGTACGCTGCACCTCGATGCGCTCGAAGCATTCGATCTTGTCGCCAGGCTTGACCTGATCGTAGCCCTTCACACCAATACCGCACTCGGTGCCATTGCGCACTTCATCCACATTCTCTTGGAAGCGACGCAGCGAATCCAATTCGCCCGAGAAGATGACGGTGTCGTCGCGCAGCACGCGGATCGGCTTGCCCTTGCGAATCACACCTTCGATCACCACCGAGCCCGCAATCGAGCCAAACTTGGAATGGCGGAACACCTGCTGGACGGATGCGGTGCCGATGATTTCCTCGCGCACTTCCTTGCCCAACACGCCGGAGGCGATCTGCTTCACCTGATCGATCACGTCATAGATGATCGAGAAGTAACGCAGGTCGATGCCATTGCCCTCGATCACCTTGCGCGCCGAAGCATCGGCACGCACGTTGAAGCCGATCACGGCGGCCTTCGATGTGGCAGCCAATTGCGCGTCCGACTCGGTAATGCCACCCACGCCCGAGCCAATCACATTGATCTTGATCTGCTCGTTGGACAGCCCGGTCAGGGCTTCACGCAGGGCCTGCATGGTGCCGTGCACATCGGCCTTGACCACCAAGTTGAGGGTGAGTTGCTGTGCCGCACTGCCCTCGCCCATTTGCGCCAGGATGTCTTCCATGCGGTTGCCGGCCGACGCCACCAAACGCAATTCACGGCGCTTGGTATCGCGCTGCTGGGCTACATCTTTGGCCAGCCGCTCATCGGCGACGACGACAAAATCATCGCCCGCTTCCGGTACGCCAGAGAGGCCCAGAATTTGCACCGGGATCGACGGCCCAGCGTCTTGCACTTGGCTGCCATTTTCGTTGAACAAAGCGCGCACGCGGCCGTATTGAATCCCGCACACCAGGTAGTCGCCCTTCGACAACATGCCCTGCTGCACCAATACCGTCGCCACCGGGCCACGGCCCTTGTCCAGCGCGGACTCGATGACCACGCCCATGGCACGGCCTTCGAACACGGCTTGCAGATCCAGCACTTCCGACTGTAGCAAGATGGCGTCAAGCAGATCGTCCACACCTTGCCCTGTCTTGGCGGACAGCTCCACCATCTGGATGTCGCCACCAAATTCTTCGGCTACCACTTCGTAGGTCAACAGATCGCTCTTGACCCGCGATGGGTCAGCATCGGACTTGTCGATCTTGTTGATTGCCACGATCAACGGCACCTTGGCCGCCTTGGCGTGCTGAATGGCTTCGGCAGTTTGTGGCATCACGCCATCGTCGGCAGCCACTACCAACACCACGATATCGGTGAGCTTGGCACCACGCTGACGCATTTGGGTGAAGGCAGCATGGCCGGGGGTGTCGAGGAAGCTGATCACGCCCTTCGGCGTTTCGACGTGATATGCGCCGATGTGCTGGGTAATGCCGCCGGCTTCACCGGTGGCTACCTTGGTACGGCGAATGTAGTCCAGCAGCGAGGTCTTGCCGTGATCGACGTGACCCATGATGGTCACCACCGGCGGGCGTTGTTGCTTCTCGCCCTGCACTTCTTCGGCATGCGCCAACAATTCGGACTCGGCATCATTGGCATTGGCTGCCACTGCCTTGTGCCCCAACTCTTCGGTGATCAAGACCGCTGTGTCATGGTCGATGGATTGGGTGATGGTGGCCATCACACCCATCTTGAACAACGCCTTGACCACATCACCTCCCTTCAGTGCCAGCTTCTGGGCAAGATCGGCCACGGTAATCGCATCGCCGATGGCAACCTCACGCACCACCGGCGTGGTGGGCTTGTTGAAGCCCGTGCCAGTGCGAGATTGATCGGGTGCGCGACGACCACCACCACTCGACTTGCCCTTGCCGCGCGTGTTGCTGCTGCGGCGCGCACGATCGGATGCCGACAGGTGCAGCTGGCCAGCAAAGCGCTCGGTACGATCATCATCCTCAACCCCGGACACCATGGCATGCGAGCCACGCTGAAGCGGTGGCTTACCCTTGACCGCCGGAGCGGCTTTATCCGCCTCACGGGCGGGTGCCGCCGGTTTGGCATGAGCTGCACCGTGACCATGGCCATGGCCGTGACCTTTGGCTTTGCTCGCTTCCTCCAGTGCCGCCTCCGCAGCGGCCGCGGCCTCGGCGGCGGCGCGATCAAGCTGCTCTTGCTCAAGGCGTTTTTGCTCAGCAATCACTTCTGCGCGCTGACGATCTTTTTCTGCCAGCGCTTGCTGCTCTGCAAGGTTGCGCGCACGCGACTCTTCCAGCTTGCGCAGCGCATCCGTCCGCTCGGCATCCAGTTTTTCGTTGGCCGTCTGCGCACGTCCCTCACCGGGCTTCAGGGTGATTTTCTTGCGCGTCACCACTTCAATGGTGCCGGCCCCGCGCCCGGTCTTGTTGCTGCTGCCGACGCTGATTTCCTGCTTGCGGCTACGGTTCAAGGTGATCTTGCCCGCCGCGATGGTCTCTTCGGCTGGCTTTTCGGTCTTGCCGTGGGCACGGCGCAAAAAACCGTGAAGTTTAAGTTTCTCGGCGCTGGTGATGACCTGATCGGGGCCACTGAACGTCATACCGGCAGTGGCCAGTTGTTCAAGTAGTTTATCGACCGGTGTATTCACCAGTTCGGCGAGCTTACGGATGGTGGTTTGCTGCGACATTCGGTTTCCGGTGTCTTTGGCCGCCGCAAGGGCGACCGAATCTGTGGATTGTAGGGCGGGTCTTGGCCCGCCGGCCAATCAGGCGGTACCGACCAAGGCCGGTGCCGTGCCATGCATCATTCGAACCAGTGCTTGCGCGCTTCCATGATCAATGCCGCAGCGCGCTCCGCGCCCACGTCGTCTAGATCCGCGATTTCATCGGTTGCCGCTTCCGCCAAATCTTCACGGGTGCGAATGCCGCGTTCCGCCAAGGCATAGGCCGTGGCTTCATCCATCCCGGCAAGGTTCAACAAATCTTCTGCCGGCTGATGCTCTTCCAGCCCCTCTTCGGCCGCCAGTGCTTCATTGAGCAGGGCATCACGCGCGCGCGAACGCAGTTCTTCGACGATGTCTTCGTCAAAACCGTCCACAGCCAGCAATTCCGCCACCGGCACATACGCCACTTCTTCAACGGTATTGAAGCCCTCGCCGACCAGAATGCCGGCGATTTCTTCATCCACTTCCAGCTTGTCAACAAACAATTGGCGCGCCGCAGCTTGTTCGGAATCGGTCTTGGCCTGCACTTGATCGGCGGTCATCACATTGAGCTGCCAACCTGTCAGGCGGCTGGCCAGACGCACATTTTGACCGCCGCGGCCAATCGCCTTGGCCAAATTCTCTTCGGCCACAGCCAGGTCCATCGCGTGCTTGTCTTCATCCACGATGATCGACTGCACTTCTGCCGGCGCCATCGCATTGATGACGAACTGCGCCGGGTTGTCACTCCACAACACGATGTCCACGCGCTCGCCGTTCAGTTCATTGGTCACTGCCTGCACGCGTGAACCGCGCATACCAATACACGCGCCGATTGGATCCGTGCGATTGTCGTGCGCCAGCACCGCGATTTTGGCGCGATCGCCCGGATCACGCGCACATGCCATGATCGACACCAAGCCTTGCCCCACTTCCGGCACTTCCAGCTTGAATAGCTCCATCATGAATTCAGGCGCGGCGCGGCTGATGAACAATTGCGGACCGCGCGATTCGCTGCGCACATCGAACAAGTACCCTCGGACACGGTCGCCAGTGCGCAGCACGTCACGCGGAATGCCTTTGTCTTTGGCGATGATGGCCTCGGCATTACCACCCAGATCCACATAAATATTGCCGCGTTCGACACGCTTGACCACGCCCGTGATCAACTCGCCCACGCGATCTTTCCACGCATCCACCACCTGCTGGCGCTCAGCCTCGCGCACGCGCTGCACAATGACCTGCTTGGCCGCCTGCGCGGCGATACGCCCGAAGTCGGGATTTTCGATTTGCTCTTCGATGTAATCGCCTACTTCGACTTCATCGCTTTCGTCCAGTGCATCCATCAGGCGCACTTGCCGGTCCGGGGATTCCATCACCACATCGTCGGCCACCACTTCCCAGCGACGGAAGGTTTCATAGCTGCCGTCTTTGGCATCGATCTGCACGCGCACCAGCACGTCTTGGTCGATATAGCGCTTCTTTGCCGCCGAGGCCAATGCCGCTTCGATGGCTTCCAAGATGACCGATTCCGGCACGCCTTTTTCGGCAGCCACCGCATCGACGACCAGCAATAGTTCCTTGCTCATGCCCGCTTACTCCGCATCAGACGACCCAGCGGCCGCCGTCTTGTTGGTTGGTTTTTTCTTTGCAGCGGGCTTCTGGCCCGCCGACGCTTTTTGCTTGCCTGGCCGTGCATCACGCCCGGACTTGTCTTGTGCCGGTGCCAGCCCGAGCGCGACCCAATCGGGGACAAGTTTGGCCTTGTCCACGTTAGCGGCATCCACAGCCAGTTCTTGAGCATCGACAGCGAGCACGATCTGCTGGCCTTCCACGCGCAAAATTTCCCCTTGCAAGCGGCGGCGCCCATCCTGCGGCAGCTTTAGTGTGACTTTTGCAGTCTCACCAATAAAGCGTGCAAATTGCGCCGCACCAAACAACGGACGATCCACACCCGGCGAAGACACTTCCAAGGTGTAGTTGGCGCTGATGGGGTCAGCCACATCAAGCTGCGCGGAAATCTCGCGACTGACGGCCTCACATTCGTTGATGCCAACACTGCGGGTTGCCGCATCTGTTGGCGGCACATCGATATACACACGCAGCAAGGCACTGCCAGATGCTGGCAGATAGTCGATACCCAACAACTCCAGCCCCATCGCTGCAATGGTGGGAGCAAGCAGTGCGACGATTTCGTCGGCCTTGTCTGTCACGGTGCGCCTGTCAAGAAAGTGTCAATGCAGTGAATTCGAAATCGAATTCAAAATCCAAGATTCCAGAAACGAAAAAGGACCCGTTGGGCCCTTTTCCGATGACGCTGGATTGCGAAAGCCTGGAGATACTTTCGCGAGCCCGAGCCCGATGCCAATCAATCGGCATTGAAACTTGGTAGCGGGGGCAGGATTTGAACCTGCGACCTTCGGGTTATGAGCCCGACGAGCTGCCAGACTGCTCCACCCCGCATCAGAGTCGCGCATTGTAGGCAGTACGTATACAACATGCAACCGTTTTATTGCCCGATGACTATTTAATTTGCATTTGCTTGGCTGTGGATCACCGCCAGCAGCGCCTGCGTCACCACATCGCTGGCTTGGGATTCGCCGTGCAATGCCGGTAACAGACGACTGGCCACCTGCTTGCCCAACTCCACACCAAATTGATCGAAGGCATTGATCCCCCACAACACCGATTGCAGATACACGCTGTGCTCGTACAGCGCGACCAACATGCCCAGGCTGTGCGGCGTCAGTGCATCCAGTAGCAGCAATGTGCTGGGGCGGTTGCCGGGGTAGCGACGGTGTGGGTCTTCACTGTCCTGACCATTGGCCAGCGCTTCGGTTTGCGCCAATAAATTCGCCAACAACGCGGCGTGATTGGCCGCATGTGGATGGTCGGCTTTGAGCACGCCGATGAAGTCGGCCGGCACAATCTGGGTGCCTTGATGCAGGGCTTGGAAGAAACTGTGCTGGGTGTCGGTACCGGCACCGCCCCACCAAACCGGCACGGTCTCGGTGGTGATGGCATTGCCATCCACCTGCACCGATTTACCCAAACTTTCCATCACCAGCTGTTGCAAATAATTGGGCAGCAATTTCAACCGGTCGTCATACGGCAGCACCGCTTGGGTCGCCGCATGCAGTCCATTGCGATTCCATATTGCCGTCAGTGCGTGCCACACCGCGATATTGGCGTGCAGTGGCGTATGCAAGGCGTGCGCATCCAACGCTGCGGCACCCTCCAGCAATTGCTCAAAGCGATCCATACCCAGCGCCAGCGCAATCGGAAAGCCCACCGCGGACCACAATGAATACCGCCCCCCCACCCAGTCCCACATCGGCAGGGTGCGCTCGGGTGGAATGCCGAAATCGGCCACTCGCTGTGCATTGGTGCTGACCGCGTACAGGCGCGTGTCATTCGCTAACCACGCGCGCACGATGCTGCCGTTGAGTAAGGTTTCCTGCGTACTAAAGGTTTTGGAAATCACGATGCCAGCGGTCTTGGCTGGATCTAGCCCTGCTAGCACACGGCGTGCCGCATTGCCGTCAACATTGGAAATAAAGTGCACACGAAAACGCGCACCCGTCTGCGCCAGCGCATCCACGATCAGGCGCGGGCCAAGATCAGAGCCGCCAATCCCAACGCTGACGATGTCGGTCACTTCGGTGGCCGCCAGTGCATCGATCAGCTCACGCATCCGCAGTTGTGCCGACACCGCCTGCGCGCGCGCAGCCAATGCAAATGTCGAGCCCACCGCACCACCACGCAACGCGCTATGCAACGCGGCGCGGCCCTCGGTGCCATTGACGGTTTCGCCGCCCAAGAGTTGCTGCATCGCGCCGGCAAGATCTGCCTGCTTAGCGATATCAAACAAGGTCGCCTGCGCCACGCGGTCATAACGCTGCCGCGCAAAATTGGCGTACAACGGCCCGCAACGCAAAGAAAAATCCTGCGCACGCGCAGGATCGGATGCAATCAATTGCGCCAGCGAAGTGCTGGCCAGTCGTTGTGCATGTGCATCCAGACCCGCCAGCAAGTGCGTCATGGTTATGCGGCCTGCTGGGGCATGGAGTGATTGGTGTGGGTCAAGCGATTGTCGCGATCCACATACACACAGGTCGGCTTGTACGCCTTGGCTTCTTCGGCATCACACTGCACATAGGCGCAGATGATGACCAGATCACCCACCCGTGATTTGTGTGCGGCCGCACCATTGACCGAAATCACTCCGCTGCCCTCTTCGCCACGAATGGCATACGTGGAATAGCGCTCGCCACTGGTGACGTCGTAGATATGGATCTGCTCGTATTCGCGAATACCGGCAATATCAAGCAACCGTCCGTCGATGGCGCAGGAGCCTTCGTAGTGCAGCTCGGCGTGGGTGACGGTGGCGCGATGAATTTTGCCCTTGAGCAGGGTGAGTTGCATGACGTGGCTCCGATGACACAGTGACGGCTAACGACCGCGATGGTCGCAGTATAGGGCGCAAATGGCGCACTGCAACATTCACAAAAACAATATTTATCCGGGCAAATCAAACTCTAAATTGTCGATCAACCGTGTCCGCCCCAAACGGGCCGCGATCAGTGCCACATACGGCCCTTCATGTCCGTCTTGTGGTGCATTGAAGTCGGGGCTGCGCAACACTGCATAGTCCGGCTCAAAGCCAGCGCGACGCAGCATGCCATCGGCCTCCGCTTCCACCTGGGCTCGCGGTACACCCGCCAAGGCGGCATCGCGCATCGCCAACAGGCAGCGATAAATGACCGGCGCAGTCGCGCGATCTTGCTCCGACAAATATTGATTGCGTGAGCTCATCGCCAAACCATCGGCTTCACGTACGATGCTACCGGCGATGATGGCGGTGGGCAGATGCAAATCCACCACCATCTGGCGAATCACGGCCAGTTGCTGAAAATCTTTTTTCCCGAACGCGGCGACATCCGCCTGCACCTGGTTGAACAAGCGTGTGACCACGGTGCACACGCCGTCGAAATGACCCGGTCGGCAAGCACCTTCCAGCACGCTGCTGATGCCGGGCACATGCACATTGGCTGCCAACGGCACGCCAAACGGATACATCGCCTCTACTTCTGGCAGCCACAGCACATCGCAGCCGGCGGCTTGCAGGCCGCTGGTGTCGGCATCGGGCGTGCGTGGATAGCGGGTGAAGTCTTCGCTGGGGCCAAACTGGGTCGGATTGACGAACACGCTGGACACCACTTTGTCGGCGTGTTGGCGGGCTAATTTCACCAAGGAATAATGCCCTGCATGCAGATTACCCATAGTGGGCACAAAGCCCACCGTCTGGCCTTCGCGCCGCCATTGACGAATACGCTCACGCAGTACCGCCAATTGAGTGATGGTTTCAATCATGTGTAGCTATGCTCCGCATCGGGGAAGCGGCCGGCACGCACGGCCTCGACAAATGCGCGCACGGCACCGGCAATCGAGCCGCCTTCGGCCAAGAAATCCTTGACGAATTTGGGCTTGCGGTGCCCAGTATCAATGCCCAGCAAGTCGTGCAACACCAAGACCTGCCCATCACACCCGGCACCGGCACCAATCCCAATAGTGGGAATGGGGCTGGCTTGGGTGATCTGCGCTGCCAATGCTGCCGGCACACCTTCCAACACCAAGAGTGATGCACCGGCGTCCGCCACCGCCAAGGCTTCGGCTTGCAAACGCTCGGCCGCCGATTGCTCGCGCCCCTGCACCTTGAAGCCGCCCATCTTCAGCACCGATTGCGGGGTCAACCCCAAATGCGCGCAGACCGGGATTTCGCGATCCACCAAATAGCGGATCGTGTCCAGCTTGTGGCCCGCACCCTCCAGTTTGACCATGGCTGCGCCCGCTTGAATAAAGCGCACCGCCGCCGCATACGCTTGCGCGGCTGTGCCATCGCTACCAAACGGGAAATCTGCAATTTTCAAAGGCTGCTTGGCCGCACGCGCCACCGCTGCGGTGTGATAAACGATGTCGTCCACCTGCACCGGCAAGGTGGAGTCATGCCCTTGCACCACCATGCCCAGCGAATCACCAATCAAAATCAAATCAACATCGGTTGCCTCCAACACCCGCGCAAAACTGGCGTCGTAGCACGTCAGCATCACCAATTTGCGGCCCGCCGCACGCGCCTGCGCAAGCTGCGGCACGCTCCAAGCTTTCGATTCGGCATGTACGCTCATCGTGATCCCCAATGAAACAAGGCCGCATTATCGCGCAGATTCCACTTGTGCCTGTGCAGGCCGCGCGCTCTCAAGCAAGGCCGATGGCTTCTACCGCGTGTACGTCGATATGCCGCACGGCTTCGCCCACACTGCCATGCCCAGGAAACGGCAACGCTGCGGCAATTTCGGCCAGCGGTACCAAGGCAAACGCGCGCTCGTGCAGATACGGATGCGGCACCCGCAAGCCCGGCGCATTGATCACAGCATCGCCATACAGCAACACATCCAGATCCAATACCCGCGGCCCCCAGCGCATCGCGGCGTGATCATCATCACGTCGGCGGCCGGCGTTACGTTCGATGTCCAATACATGTGCAAGCAAGGCCACCGCGGGCAACTGCGTCTTTACCAGTGCCGCCGCATTGATGAAGTCAGGCTGATCGACACGTCCCCATGCGGGTGTGCGATACAAGCGCGATGCGGCCACCAACTGGGTCTCCGGCAACTGTGCCAGCGCGTGAATGGCATCGGTCACGGCACGCATCGAATCCCCAAGATTGGCGCCCAAGCCAATTGCGGCCAGGGTTGCCGCAGTCATTCGGCGGGGCCCTTGTCGGCAGGACGTCGGCGGCGACGCCGTTTGCGTGGGGCATTTTGTATCTCGTCGCCCTCCTCCGGCTGCGTCTCTTGCGCATTGGCTGCCACCGATTCGGCGGGGTGTAGCTGCGCTTCACGCCAAAACGCCACATCCTCGGCATGGGTATTGGATGCGGCCAAGCGTAATTCCAAAAAATCAAACGCGGCACGAAAACGTGGATGCGCCAATAGCCGAAATACACGTTTGCGCATACGCAACGCAAAACGCGGTTGTAGTAACCAGATCTCTTGCATGGGCTGCGAAAACCGTCGAGGCAACGCAATCCGCGCCACTTGGTGCATGGTGACCCGATCTGCGGCACGCCGCTGTGCCTCGACTGCATGCACACCCTGCGCTTGCAAGAGCGCCAATGCCCGGCAATAGGCCGGCCACAACAACACCGCATACAAAAATGCAGGCGACACCGGTTGCTCGGCCTGTACCCGCGCATCGGTATTACGCAGGCCTTGCATCAACATGCATCGCAATGCACCGGACTTGTTCGACGCCAGTGCCTGCGCGGTTTCCGGCAGCAATACCGGCAGCAAACCGTGCGCTTCCAGTAATTCAAAACTGGCCGCTGCATGACCTGCCAAGAACATCTTTAAGGTTTCTTCGAACAAGCGCGCCGGCGAGGCATCAGCCAATAACGGGGCCAGCCGTGCAATCGGCTCGGCGGTGGCCGGCTCGATCGTGAAGCCTAGTTTGGCCGCCAACCGCGCCGCCCGCAGCATGCGTACCGGGTCTTCGCGGTAGCGTGCTTCCGGGTCACCAATCAGACGCAGTACTCGCGCCTGCACATCTTCGAAACCGCCCACGTAATCGCGCACCGAGAAATCTTCGATCGCGTAATACAGCGCATTGGCGGTGAAATCGCGACGTACTGCATCGTCTTCAATGCTGCCATACACGTTATCGCGCAACAGACGGCCGCCATCGTCGGTTTGACGGTCACCCTCGTCATCGCCACCATTGGCGCGGAAGGTGGCCACTTCAATAATTTCGCGGCCATACACCACATGCGCCAAGCGGAAGCGCCGGCCTATCAGGCGACAATTACGAAACAGGGCTTTGACTTGTTCTGGTGTGGCATCGGTGGCCACGTCGAAGTCTTTGGGCTCACCGCCCACCAGCAAATCGCGTACGGCACCACCGACCAAAAATGCGCCAAAGCCGGCTTCACGCAAGCGATACAGCACGCGCAATGCGCTTTGGCTCATTTGCTTTCGGGAAAGCCCATGCGCATCGCGCGTGATCACGCGCAGTTGAGGGACGACGGTAGCAGGAATAGGTTGAATTTCTGTCATGCGTAGCGGCTAAGCCGCAGCTCAAAGGGAGAAAAGCGCATTGCCAGTGGCTTGCGCAGGCCCTTATACTAACAAGCTCCGCGCAGATGTCTGCTGCGCCGAGCCGGTTGTCCCACCGGCGGCACTCTGCCGAACACAATTGCTCCCTTCGTCTAGAGGCCCAGGACGTGGCCCTCTCAAGGCTAAAACACGGGTTCGAATCCCGTAGGGAGCGCCATACTTCCAGATCCCGCATGCTTCACGGCACGCGGGATTTTGTTGTGCCTCACCCCAACAACTCGCCCACCCGATAGCGCCCTGCGGGTTTTGCATAGACGCGCTGCGCGACGTGCAGCGCACCGTGGGCGAAAATATCGCGGTTGCTGGCGCGATGCACTAACTCGATGCGCTCACCGGCGGCGGTGAACTGCACTAGGTGTTCGCCGATGATGTCACCCGCGCGAATGCTGGCGTAATGCGGTTGTGCGCCGGCTTGGGCAGCAGCGGAGCCCAGCGTCAGTGCCGTGCCCGATGGGGCATCTTGCTTGCGTGTGTGGTGGGATTCGACGATGTCGCAGTCCCATCCTTGCAACAACACGGCGGCGCGTTCGACCAAATCATGCAACACGGCCACGCCGAGGCTGAAGTTGCTGGCCCAAGTCAACGCAATCTGTGTGCTGGCGGCTGCCAACGCAGCTTGCTGCGCGGGCGACAACCCCGTGGTGCCAGACACCAAGGCACGTTTTCGCGCCAGGCAGAGCGCCAAGATGGCATCAAACCCTTCCGGCAGGCTGAAATCGATGGCGACATCGAAATCCGGCACGCTGGCAAGCTCACTGGCCGCAAACTGCGGCACGCCATCGATAACGCACAGAGCAACCCGGCGCGCCACCGTGGCCACCACTACGCATCCACTATCGGGTTGCTTACTCAGCCGCAACAAAGCTTGGCCCATGCGGCCACTACTACCGTGGATCAGAATGCGAACAGGTGTTTTCATTTAGAAAGGCTAGCCGCTGCCTACGTTAACGGCAAGGCCAGGCTAGTCTTTCCAAAAAAAAGCCGGATCATCGGGCTTGCCGGCGTGTTTCATTACGCTTGCGCAGCACCACGCAACCGGCCCGCCACCTGATGCATGGCATCGTCGAATGCGGCATCACCATCACGCAAAGTGACTTTGCCCAATGCTGCCATCACCGCCAATTCGCGCACCGAGGCCACAAGCACCCGAATGCCACGCCGGTTCACCAGCAACAAGCGCGCCGAGATCGGGCTGATCCAAGACACTTTGGCTGGTGCAAATTGTCCATCTGCGCCTTGCAGTTGCAGCCAGTTACCTACTTGCAGTTTGCTGATGCGCTCCAACAGATTGCCATCGCATTCCAGCGTTTCGGTACCACCCACGACTTCCAATTGCGGAGTTGGTGCTGGGGGTGGCTCGGCCAGCACAATAGGCGCCGGGATGCGCTCATCACTGATTTTTGTGGCCTGACCCACCGATAGTCTGGTAATGATGTCGGTCAACGCATCCAGAGCCGCCTGCCCGTCCTCACCCACGCAGCCGGCGCTGGCCAAAATCGCCAATAGCTCGGTGTTGGGTAATGGCAGCAGGTTCCCTTGCATTGCCGCATCAACCGCCAGCAGTAATGTATCCAGCCCTTGCAACGCTTCTTGATAACGTCCGGAGTCACGGCCATCGCGCAGCACGATCTGAGTCAGATGATGTTGTGTATGGGTAGACACAAATTCATCGATTACTGACGGCAGCTCGCGCCCACCACGATGCAACTCAATATCGGCGGCAACTTCACTTCGCGCTTGCTCTAAGCGCTCACGCCCGCGATGCGCCTCCGTGGTGCGCTTTTCGGCCAACTCAAAACGCTTGCGATGCTGCGCCATATACATGCGCAGGTCTTGTTCCAAGGCTTCGAAAATGGCCACATCTTCGTTGAACTCAGACACGAGACGATCAATGGTGTGATCGACGTGATCCAGCAGCTCTTGTTCTTGCGGTGCTTCGCCGCGATTGCCCTCACAGGCCTCCGCCACGGTGTTGAGCAAGCGCCGCGCCGGGTGTTCCTTGTATAAGAACATGCGCCGATCTTTGACCGCCACCTTCACAAACGGCACCAGCATACGGCCAATTTTTTGCCGGATCCGGTTGTCATATTGCGGGCCATCCAACAAGACATCAAACAACAAGGCAACCAGATCGACGGCATCGCCATCCAGCCCATCAAGATTCAAGTTATCGCCTGCAACCCCTAGTTTGCGGGCACTTTGCGCCATCTGCTGACGCAACTGCCCCGCAAACGATTGCGGTTGCCCGCCGCTTTGTGGCTCGCGTGCGGGCAATGGATCGGCATCGCGTTGCATCAACGAGAGGATGGAGAGCAGATCATGCGTGGAGAGTGTTGTCCCCTGACTTGCGGGATCCTGCGGCGGTGCCACGTTGTGGGCACTCCGCCAGCCCTGCAACTGCCCCAGCATGCTGGCAAACAATGCTTGGTCGGCGCTATTGATTTGAACCTGCGCCGTGTCCCAGCCGCCGGTTGCCTGTGCGCGCTGCGGTACTTGATTGTCCTGGCCGTGACCGTGGCCCTGCATGGCGGCCTGCGCGGTAGCATCATCGTGCGCTTCGGGCCGTTTTGCATGGGCTCTTGAATGCGCGTGCTGCGCTTTGCCGGTCGCGCGCAGTTCGGGCAAGACCCCGGCACTAACCATCAACCCATTGCAGCGCTCATAGCATTCGCCCAACACTTCCGCCAGCGCACGTTCGAAGAATTTGAATACGACGATTCGCAGCTCGGCTTCAATTTCCAGTTGATCCATCACTTTACCCAGCGCAGCGGCAAGGTAAGCGGGACTGAGTGGGTTGGCGTTGGGCTCAAGCTGTGCTTGCCCGATAACCACACAAAAGCGCTGCACCGCCAATTCGTACAGCGGCATCACATTGCGCAAAGCCGACATCGCCAGCTGATCAACCGCAAGTTGCTGCTCCAAGTCTTGGTCGGACAGCAGGCTAAGACCGGCATCTGTGCTCGCCTGTTCGTCTTTTGGCAGCTGACGCTGACGCAGCTCGCGGAACCGACCAGCGATGATTTGGCGATAATTCTTGACTAAATCGCTGCGCACCCGGCGCATCTCCCGCAGGGCCGGCATGCCCAAAGCTTCTTCGCCGTTTTGGCTGCGGTCGAACAGGTAGTCGTCCAGCTCGGACAGGCTGGTTTCAAGCGCCGGCGCAACGCTGTCGAGCACGCGCTTTTGCAGGGCGTCAAGCAACGACCCATACGGGTGTTGGAAGTCAGTAGTGGATCCCGCGGGGGAACGGAATGTCATGACAGGAGAACCTGTTTTTCTCAGTGACAACAATAGCCGAATCAGCGATTGACAATATTGATAAGCGTCATGATTCAGCGCATTGCCGGCACCGTTTGCCCCTCGGTAATGACCGTTCAGCCCATCAGCACCCGCCCGACGCCACTTGCATGCAACGCAACCTCTACCGCCACAAGCTGCTCTGGCCGCGTGCCGCGATTAAAACCTAAACGAAAATGCACCTCGCCAGCCGGGGTGCGTGAAGAGTGCAACGACGCAATGCTGACATCATGCCGCTCAAAAATATGAAGTAGCTCACACAAAGACCCTGGGCGATCTTCGGGCAAATGAATGCTCATGCTGTGCGGGTCGTGTAGGTCGGCCAGCAAATAACCCAAACGCTCGAACGTGTTATTACCCGCAGCCAATACCGATTCGCCAAAACCCTCTTGGTTGGCATGTAAAAATTCATCGCGAAACGCAGTGCGCGCCGCATCGCTGCCGTCGCGCACCAAATCTGCGATGCGCTGCATCCGCGTCGCAACCGCTTGCAATACGCCAGGCACATGCGGGTTGCCAAATTGAATATCCTCATAGATGGCGGGGTTGAGCGACAACATGCGGGCGGCGATGGCGACATCCATTTCAAACGATGCCGAACGAAACGGCAGCAAACTGGCAAGGCTGCCCGCCCACATCTCCGGGGCATTCAAGACCCCCGCTTGCGAAAGGTGGCCGGCATGCACCAAGGCTTGCACCAGCGCCATCGCACGGTCGTGTTGTTCGGTGGTGGCGGGTACGCATTCGGCATCCAGCGCGGCCAGCAGGGTATCCAGCCACGGTTTCCAGTGCGTCAGACGGGCCTCACACACCACCATGACCCGGCCCCGCAAGGTCGGCGATTTGGGTGGCGCGGTCATGGGATGCAAGCCCACCACGTCGGCCTTGGAATGCAGCATCGCCGCCACCGGCGCAACTTTGACCGAGGTGATATCCAGCCACAAATTGCCGGCCTCGCGCCCTGCCGACTGCGCGACATAGCGTTCGATCAACGCCGGCGTGTGGCGGATGGGGGCGGAAAACAACAGGACATCCGCGTGTTCGAGCAGGTCTTCTGTGCTGTGCGATGTGGCATCGGTGGGGTCGTGGCCGATGACGGCCAAACCCATCGTGGTTTCAAAAAATGCGCGCAACCAGCGGCCATACGCGCCGGCGCTACCCACGATGCCGATGAGGGGGGATGTCTTCAATGCAACGGGCTCCATCAAGGAGCCCGGAGTTTACGTCTGCCCGTGCATTTGCGGGCCGTTGGTGGCTTACGAAACCATTCGGTCCCAGAAACCTTTGACACCATCCAAGAAGGTGCTGGATTTGGGCGAATGCCGGCGTGCGCCCTCACCACTGAAAGTGGCTTCAAATTGTTCCAGCAAATCGCGCTGCTCGGTGGTCAGGTTGACCGGGGTTTCCACCACCACCTTGCAGTACAAGTCCCCGGGCGCGCGGCTACGCACTGATTTCACGCCACGGTCACGCAGCCGGAACACCTTGCCCGTTTGTGTTTCGACAGGAATCCGTAGCTCCACTTCGCCACCCAAGGTGGGCACACGGACGGTATCGCCCAAGGCTGCTTGCGAAATACGAATGGGTACTTCGCAATGCAGATCATCACCGTCTCGCTGGAAAATGGCGTGCTCGCGCACCCGCACTTCCACATACAAATCCCCGGGAGGCGCGCCGGTTGGGCCGGCTTCGCCCTCACCCGCCAAACGAATGCGGTCGCCATTGTCCACGCCCGCCGGGATTTTCACCGACAGAGTTTTTTCTTCCTCTACGCGACCATTGCCATTGCAGTGCTTGCATGGGTTGGCAATGATTTTGCCAGCACCTTCGCAATGGGGACACGGAGCCTGCATGGTGAACGGGCCGCGCTGCATATGCACCTGGCCACGACCCTTGCAGGTGGTACAGGTGTCCACTTTGCCATCGACCGAACCACTTCCCTTACACGGCTCGCAATGCGCCAAGGTGGGGATGTGGATCTGCTTTTCGACACCGGCAACGGCTTCTTCCAAATCCAGCTCCAGCATGTAGCCGACATCTGCGCCACGCCGCGGCCGCTGCTGGCGACCACCACCAAAAATATTGCCGAAAATGTCGCCAAAAATATCGCCCATGTCGGCACCCCCAAACCCGGGGCCGGCATTGCCGCCACCCATGCCATTTTCAAAAGCGGCATGGCCGTGCTGGTCGTACATCCGGCGCTTGCCGCCGTCACTCAGCACTTCATAGGCTTCTTTGCATTCTTTGAACGCAGCCTCGGCATTTTTGTCGCCCGGATTGCGGTCCGGGTGATGCTTCATCGCGCAGCGACGATAGGCCTTTTTGAGGTCTTCATCGCTGGCATTGCGGGCCACGCCCAGCACGTCGTAGTAGTCGCGTTTGCTCATTGCATCCACCTGTTTCCTTCACGACAACGGGCAGACCAATGGCCTGCCCGCTGTACTCAACATGCCGATCGATCAGGCCTTCTTGTCGTCCTTGACTTCGGTGAACTCGGCGTCCACCACATCATCACCGGCGGGGGCAGCACCGGCATCACCCGCCGGTTGGCCCGCAGCAGCAGCGGCAGCAAACAACGACTGCGCCACGTCTTCCAATGCCTTGGCCTTGGCTTCGATCTGGCCCTTGTCGTCGCCCTTCATCGCGGTTTCCAGCTCAGCAATGGCCGCTTCTGCACGCCCAATTGCATCGCCCGGCAATTTATCGCCGTTGTCCTTGATGGTGCTGCGCGCAGCGTGGATCAGACCATCGGCGTGATTGCGCGCCTGCACCAACTCGTGGAACTTCTTGTCTTCTTCGCGGTTGGCTTCGGCGTCTTGCACCATGCGCTGAATTTCGTCATCGCTCAGACCCGAGCCAGCCTTGATTTCAACCTTTTGTTCCTTGCCGGTTTTCTTGTCCTTGGCGGTGACATGCACGATGCCGTTGGCGTCGATGTCAAAGCTCACTTCCACTTGCGGCATACCGCGCGGTGCCGCGTCGATACCGGACAGGTCAAACTTGGCCAGCGATTTGTTGTAACGGGCTTGCTCACGCTCACCTTGCAACACATGCACGGTCACCGCGCTCTGGTTGTCCTCGGCGGTGCTGAACACCTGCGAGGCCTTGGTCGGGATGGTGGTGTTTTTCTCAATAATTTTGGTGAATACGCCACCCAAGGTTTCAATACCCAGCGACAACGGGGTCACGTCCAGCAGCAGCACGTCTTTCACATCGCCCGCCAACACGCCGCCCTGCACCGCCGCGCCAATGGCCACGGCTTCGTCGGGGTTCACGTCTTTCTTCGGCTCTTTGCCAAAGAACTCGGTCACCGCCTGCTGTACCTTCGGCATACGGGTCTGGCCGCCCACCAAGATCACTTCGCTGATCTCGGAAGCACGCAGGCCAGCATCGTTCAGTGCCACTCGGCAGGGCTCGATGGTCTTCTTCACCAAGTCATCCACCAAGGCTTCTAGCTTGGCGCGGGTTAGCTTGATGTTCAGATGCTTGGGGCCGGTGGCATCGGCAGTCACATACGGCAGGTTGACATCGGTTTGTTGGCTGGACGACAGCTCGATCTTGGCGCGCTCGGCAGCGTCCTTCAGGCGTTGCAAGGCCAGCGGATCTTTGCGCAAATCCACGCCATCGGTCTTCTGGAATTCTTCCACCAAATAGTCAATGACGCGGTTGTCGAAATCTTCGCCGCCCAAGAAGGTGTCGCCGTTGGTGGCGAGTACTTCAAACTGCTTTTCACCGTCGATGTTGGCGATTTCAATGATCGACACGTCAAAGGTGCCGCCGCCCAAGTCATACACCACGACTTTGCGATCCTTGGTGTCGCCCTTGTCCAAACCATAGGCCAAGGCCGCCGCAGTGGGCTCGTTGATGATGCGCTTGACATCCAAACCAGCGATGCGGCCGGCGTCTTTGGTGGCCTGACGCTGGCTATCGTTGAAGTAGGCCGGCACCGTAATCACAGCCTCGGTGACGGTCTCGCCGAGGAAAGCTTCGGCGGTCTTCTTCATTTTCTCTAGCACTTTAGCCGAGACTTCCTGCGGGGCCAGCTTCTTGCCATCGGCCAGTGCCACCCACGCATCGCCATTGTCGTGCTGGGTGATGGCATACGGCACCAAACCTAGATCTTTTTGCACTTCGGCATCGGTGAACTTGCGGCCAATCAGGCGCTTCACCGCGTAGAAGGTATTTTTTGGGTTGGTGACGGTCTGCCGCTTGGCCGATGCGCCCACCAACACTTCGCCGTCTTTGGTCCAAGCGACGATGGACGGGGTGGTGCGATCCCCCTCGCTGTTTTCGATGACCCGGGCTTTGCCGCCTTCCATGATGGAAACGCAGGAGTTGGTGGTGCCCAAGTCGATACCGATGATCTTACCCATGACGATGTCCTCTTGAATCTTGCTATTTGGATGGCGCGTTGCGCCGATGATGGCTATTTGGGGTTCAAACCCTTCCCTTCAAGGGGAGGGAGAGCCACGATCATTGAAAAGAACAGCTCAGTCGTGTTTGGCCACGATGACCAGTGCCGGGCGCAGCAGCCGCCCATTGAGCACATACCCCTTCTGGAACACGGTGATCACATGGCCTGGCGGCACGCCTTCCGACTCGCCCTGGCTGATGGCTTGGTGGTGCTCAGGATTGAATACCTGCCCGGTCGGATCTAGCACTTCCATGCCGTTATCCGCCGCCACTTTCAATAATTGCTTGTAAGTCAACTCCAAGCCATCGCGCAGTGCGCCAGCGTCCGCACCTGCCGCCATCAAGCCGGCATCCAGACTGTCAAACACCGGCAGCAGGTCACCCAGCAGACGCTCATTGGCGAATTTGCGGGCCATCTCGATATCGCGCGCCAACCGCTTACGCTGGTTGTCCAAGTCGGCACGCTCGATCAAGGATTGCGCCTTGAGCTGCTCAATTTCGCCACGCAGGGCTTCCATCTCGTCCAACGGCATCGGGGCGTCGGCCACATCATTCTCTTGCTGGGTCGGGTCGTTGCTCATGTTCACGGTTCAATTCGCGGCCAATCGCCGCACCGTGCAAGGCTATGGGGCCGCTGGCTTCCGGATTCAAGACCGCGCCCACTACAATCGACCCATGCTGACCCGCCTATCGATCCGTGATTTTGCCGTAGTTGCCCATGCCGAACTGACGTTTGCGCAAGGCCTGACCGTCATTTCCGGCGAAACCGGCGCCGGTAAATCCCTGTTGGTGGATGCGCTGGGCTTTTTGTGCGGTGCCCGCGCAGACGCCGGCGCGGTGCGTCACGGGGCCAGCCGTGCCGAGCTAGAAGCCGAGTTCCAGCTTCATGACTGCGCGCCTGCCGCCCACTGGCTGCGCGATGCAGAGTTGGATGACACCGAACCAGGCGGCGACCCTGACCATTGCCGGCTGCGCCGCACCCTGCGCGCCGATGGTGGTTCTAAGGCGTGGATCAATGGCCGCGCCGCCAGCCTGACCCAACTGGCTGAATTGGCCGCCTTGTTGGTTGAAATCCACGGCCAGCACGAACAACAAGCTCTTTTATCGCGCAGCACCCAGACCCAATTGCTGGACGCCTTCGCCAAACACCCGGCATTGCTGACAGCGGTTCGCAGCACGGCGCTGCACTGGCGGCAGCTCCAAGACCTGCGTGATGCCTTGCTGGCGCGTGGCGACGTGGCCGAGCGCCAAACATGGCTGCAACACCAGCTGACAGAATTGCAGGCAGAAGCATTGGAGCCCGAAGCGCTGGCGCAACTGGATGCCAATCACCGTCGACAGGCCCACTCCGCCGCGCTGATTGCCGCCTGTGAGTACGCCTTGCAACGGCTTGCTGGCGATGATGCCATCCCCACCCAACTGCAACACTTGCGCACCCATCTGCATCGCGAAATCAGCCACGAGCCACGCTTGGGCGAAGTCGATGCGCTGCTGGATTCGGCCGCCATCCAACTGGATGAAGCCCTTGCCCTGCTGGAGCGTATCCGCGACGACCTCGACCTGGATCCGGAGGCCTTGCGCGATATCGAACACCGCCTGACCCGCGTGCAAGACCTCGCCCGCAAGCACCGCATCGCGCCCAACCAACTGGCCAGCCACCGCGACGCATTGCGGTTGGAACTGGACACTCTGGCCGATGCCGATACCCGCCTGACACAACTCGATACCGACATCGCCAACGCCTTGCTGCAATGGCAACACGCCGCACAACAGCTGTCTGCATCGCGCCACCAAGCCGGTGCGGCACTGGCCAGCGGTGTGGCCCATTTGATCGACGGCTTGGGCATGGCTGGCGGTCGTTTCGACGTGCAATGGGAGGCCCAACCCGCGCCGCAAACACCCGACCCCAATGGCAATGAACGCGCCGAATTCTTGGTTGCCGCCAACCCCGGGCAACCGCCGCGCCCGCTGCGTAAAGTGGCCTCGGGCGGTGAGTTGTCACGCATTTCGCTGGCCATTGAAGTGACCACCCAAGGGCTGGATGCCGTGCCCACCATGGTGTTTGACGAAGTGGATGCCGGCATTGGCGGGGCCGTGGCCGCTGCCGTGGGTGCCAAATTGCGGGCCTTGGGTAGCGTGCGACAGGTGCTGTGCGTCACCCATCAACCGCAAGTGGCCGCTGCTGGCCACGCCCAATACCAAGTCCGCAAAGCCGCCCAAGACGGCATCACCCAATCTTCGGTCTTGGCGCTGGATGCCGCTGGCCGCATCGATGAAATCGCTCGCATGTTAGGTGGCATCGACGTTAGCGCAGAAGCCCGCGCCGCGGCCAAGCGCTTGCTGGAAAACGGTTGATGACATGTTCCCTTTAAGTTTGAACCGGAATGCATCACATGCTCAAGATCGACACCCACGCCCATTACCTGCCGCGCGACTGGCCGGATATGGCCGCCAAGTACGGCGACAACCGCTTCCCGGTGATCCACCACGGCGACGACGGTCGCCATCGCATCTACAAAGACGGCAAGTTTTTCCGCGAAATTTGGCCCAAGACTTGGGACCCGCAAATTCGTATTGATGACTACGCCGGCTTTGGTGTGCAGGTGCAAGTGCTGTCCACGGTGCCGGTGATGTTCAGCTACTGGGCCAAAGGGCACCACGCGCTGGAGCTGCATCGCGCACTCAATGACCACATGGCGCAGACCTGCCGCACCTTCCCACGCCACTACGCCGGCATCGGCACGGTGCCGCTGCAATCGCCGCAGTTGGCGGTGCGCGAGTTGGAACGCTGCATGGACGAGCTGGGCTTGCAAGGCGTGCAGATTGGCTCGCATGTGAACGACTGGAATTTGGATGCGCCAGAGTTGTTCGAGTTTTTTGAAGCCGCCAGTGAGCTGGGCGCAGCGGTATTGGTGCACCCGTGGGACATGATGGGCACCGATTCGATGCCCAAATATTGGCTGCCGTGGCTGGTGGGGATGCCCGCCGAACAAGCGCGCGCGGCGTGCTGTTTGGTGTTTGGTGGCGTGCTGGAGCGCCTGCCCAAATTGCGCATCGCGCTGGCCCACGGTGGCGGCAGTTTTCCGTATTCGATTGGCCGCATCGAGCACGGTTTCAATATGCGCCCGGACTTGGTGGCCACCGATAATTTCCGCAATCCACGCGAGTATTTGAAGCGCCTGTATTTTGATTCGTGGGTGGCCGACGATGCCGCCTTGCGCTATCTGCTGGACGCCTGCGGCAGCGACCGCATCATGCTGGGCACCGACTACCCGTTTCCCTTGGGCGAACAAGTCCCCGGCGAAGGCATCGAACGTCTCCAACTGCCCGACCCCGACCGCAACCGCCTGTATCACGGCACCGCGCTGGAATGGCTGGGGCTCTCCGCATCGAGGTTTGCATGACCGATTTGTACACCGACGCCTACGCCGCCGCCCGCGACGCTGCCGACCCGCTGCGCGAATATCGCGACGCCTTTCACATCCCTCTGCACAACGGTGCGCCGCAAGCGTATTTCGTGGGCAACTCGCTGGGCCTGCAACCCAAAGCCGCCCGCGCCCATATCGAACAAGTGCTGGACAAATGGGCGCACGCTGCGGTGGAGGGCCATTTCACCGGCGATGCGCAGTGGATGACCTACCACGCGCTGGTGCGCGATGGCTTGGCGCGGCTGGTGGGCGCGCAGCCGTCGGAAGTGGTGGCGATGAATTCGCTGTCCGCCAATCTGCATTTGATGATGGTCAGCTTTTATCGGCCCGAAGGCGCGCGCAATGCGATCTTGATCGAAGCCGGCAGTTTTCCATCGGACCGCTACGCGGTGGAATCGCAATTGCGGTTTCACGGCATCGACCCGGCCACGGCGCTGATCGAAGTCGAACCCGACCAAGCCGATGGCACGTTCTCGATGCAGGCCATCGAACACGCCATCGCGCAGCACGCATCACGGCTGGCACTGGTGCTATGGCCGGGCGTGCAATACCGCAGCGGGCAGGCATTTGACTTGGCCAAAATCACACAATGGGCGCACGCCGCCGGCGCGATTGCAGGCTTCGATTTGGCGCACGCCGTAGGCAATCTGGCGCTGCAATTGCACGATGCCAACGCCGATTTTGCGGTGTGGTGCCACTACAAATATTTGAACTCCGGGCCCGGCGCGGTGGCCGGCTGCTTTGTGCACGCGCGCCACGCCCACAGCGATCGCCCGCGCTTTGCCGGCTGGTGGGGCAATGACGAGGCCGTGCGCTTCAAAATGGGCACCGACTTTTGCCCCACCCCCGGTGCCGATGGCTGGCAGTTATCCAACCCCCCGATTTTGGGGCTGGCCCCGCTGCGCGCCGCGCTGGATCTATTCGACCGCGCCACTCTGCCCGCACTGCGCAGCAAATCCGCAGCGCTCACCGGCTATCTGGAACAACTGATCGATGCCGACCTGCGCGATGTGCTGCAAGTGCTCACCCCACGCGACCCCGCCCAACGCGGCTGCCAGCTCTCGATCCGCGTGATCGGCGGCCGCGCGCGTGGCCGCGATTTGTTCGACCATCTCGCCGCAAACGGCGTGCTGGGCGACTGGCGCGAACCCGACGTGATCCGCATCTCACCTGTCCCGCTCTACAACACCTTCGCCGACGTACTGCGCTTTGCCCGCAGCGTACAGGAGTGGCGTCATGGGTAATGAAACCAAACAACTTTCCATCATCGGCGGCGGTCTGGCGGGTGCGCTGCTGGCGATTTTATTGACGCAGCGCGGCTGGTCGGTGGATGTGTTTGAACGTCGCGGCGACCCGCGTATTGGCGGCTATGCCGGTGGCCGTTCGATCAATCTGGCATTGGCCGAACGTGGCCTGCACGCATTACGCCAAGCCGGCGCCGATGTCGATGTATTGAAACAAGCCGTGATGATGCGCGGGCGGTTTGTGCATCCGCTGCATGGCACGCCCAGCCTGCAACGCTACGGGCGCGATGACTCCGAAGTGATCTACTCGATCAGCCGTGGCGAGCTCAATATCGTGCTGCTGGATATCGCCGAATCGCACGGCGCGCGCCTGCATTTTGACCACGCATTGGAGCGCGCCGATTTTGCCGATCACACCGCCTATTTCCGCCATCATGATGCCGAAATTACACACGCCTTTCGTGCGTTGATCGGTGCCGATGGTGCAGGCTCTACCTTGCGTGCACAAATCGCCAAGGTGCAGCCGCTGGGGGAGCGCAGCGAAGGGCTGGGGCATGGCTACAAAGAACTGGAAATCCCGCCCAGTCTGGCGGGTGACTTCCGGATCGAGCCCAATGCCTTGCACATCTGGCCGCGCGGCCATTACATGTGCATTGCGTTACCCAATGACGAGCGCACCTTCACGGTGACTTTGTTCATGCCGCGCGAAGGCAGTTATCCCAGTTTTGCGCAGGTGCAAACGGGCGCAGACGCGCAGGCCTTGTTTGCGCGCGACTTCCCCGACGCTTTGGTGTTGATCCCGCAACTGCAGCATGACTATGACGCCAACCCGGTAGGCACATTGGCCACGCTGTATTTGGATCGTTGGCATTTGGGTGGGCAAGCCGTGTTGCTGGGCGATGCCGCGCACGCGATGGTGCCCTTCCACGGCCAAGGCATGAATTGCGCATTCGAAGATTGTGTCGCGCTGGCCGAGCAACTGGCCTCCACACCGGAACTGGCACAGGCCTTTGCCGCGTTTGAAGAGCAACGCAAACCCAATGCCGAAGCCATCCAGCAAATGGCCTTAGAAAATTACATCGAGATGCGCGACAAAGTGGACGATGCCGCCTTCTTGCTGCAACGCCAATTAGAACTTGCCCTGCAAGAACGCCACCCCGGCCGCTTCGTACCGCACTACAGCATGGTCACCTTCATGCGCATTCCTTACGCTGTCGCCTTGCAACGCAGCGACCTGCAACGCGAACTTTTGGTCGAAGCCACGCATGGGCTGACCACCCTGGATGGCGTGGATTGGCCAGCGCTGGATGCTGCGGTGCTGGCAAAACTTTCGCCGTTGCTGCCCTAGCCTCACCCCAAACCAAACCCCGTCCCGCGCGCCAGTTCGGCAAAACCGGGGAAGGATGTGGCGACGGTGTCCACATCGCGAATACGTACTTCACCAGTGACACGCTGCGCGGCGACTGCAAATGCCATCGCAATGCGGTGGTCGTGTTGGCTGGCGATGTCGCCGCCGCCCAGTGCGCCGGGGAAAATCGTGGCACCATCGGCGGTTTCATCCACGCGCAGGCCAAGCGTGCGCAGGCCGGCGGCCATCACGCCCAAACGGTCGGACTCTTTCACCCGCAACTCGGCCGCGCCGCGCACCACGGTGGGGCCCTCGGCACAGGCGGCGGCGATGAACAGCGCCGGGAACTCGTCGATCATGTCCGGCACCAAGGCTTCGGGCACCTCGATTCCGCGCAGCGGCGCATAGCGCACCAATAAATCGGCCACCGGCTCGCCGCCGTGGGTGCCGGCATGTTCTTCGCGGATATCCGCACCCATCATGCGCAAAGCTTGCAGCAGGCCGGTGCGGCGCGGGTTCAGGCCGACTTGGCGCAGGCGCACATCGGAGCCGGGCACAATGCTGGCTGCAACCAGAAAAAATGCCGCCGATGAAAAATCCGCCGGCACTGCCACGTCGGTGGCGCA
>Ga0208825_1000349_pt1 | contig 46330 bp, 39 predicted proteins | sample AD_UKC113_MetaG_FD_184450 | JGI IMG/M metagenome (GOLD analysis project Ga0208825, IMG submission 184450) | Active sludge microbial communities of municipal wastewater-treating anaerobic digesters from Hong Kong - AD_UKC113_MetaG (SPAdes)... | ecosystem: Engineered > Bioreactor > Anaerobic >... | reverse complement strand
CCCATCCGCCAGCGGATCCATAATATCAACACTTGCCCCGTAATCCTGGAGCTCTCTGATAATATCGACAACTTTTGAATTGCGAATATCAGAAACATCCTCCTTGAAAGTAATTCCCATCACCAGCACCTTGGAAGCCATCACATTACGCCCAAGATGAATCAGACTTTTAACGACTTTCTTTCCAATATAACCACCCATCGAGTCATTCACAAAACGCCCCGCATCAATAACTTGCGGATGATATTTCAACTTATGGGACTTATAAACAAGGTAATACGGGTCAACACCAATGCAGTGACCACCAACCAGACCAGGCGAGAACTTCAGAAAATTCCACTTAGTCCCAGCGGCCTCAAGCACATCATAAGTATTAATTCCCATCCTTCCAAAAAGAATCGAAAGCTCATTCATCAACGCAATATTCACGTCCCGCTGAGTGTTCTCAATAATCTTGCCTGCCTCGGCAACCTTAATACTTGGCGCCTTGTGCACACCCGGTTTCACAACCAACTCATAGACAGCAGCAATAGTCTCAAGAGCCTCTTTGTCACATCCCGACACAATTTTCAAAGTACTGGAAATAGTGTGAACAGCATCACCAGGATTAATCCTTTCAGGTGAGTACCCGACTTTAAAATCAACCCCACACTTTAGTCCCGACAGCTCCTCGAGAAGAGGCACACAATCATCCTCAGTGCAACCAGGGTAGACAGTAGACTCGTAAACAACATAATTTCCTTTTTCCAACACAGTTCCAACACTTCTTGTAGCACTAAGCAACGGTCTCAAATCCGGCATGTTAGCGTCGTCAATCGGAGTAGGCACGGCAACTATATAAAACGAAGCCTTACCAAGAACTTCCAAAGAAGAAGTGTAAACAATGTCACATCCCTCAAATGCTTCTGGGCCAAGTTCATTGCAAGGATCAATACCTTGTCGCATCTTATCCAGCCGCTCCTCATTTATATCAAATCCAATAACAGAAATTTTCTTTGCAAATTCGAGTGCAATCGGCAAACCAACATAACCCAGCCCGACCACAGCGAGCTTTGCCTTTTTGGAAACGAGATCGTTATACATCTTTTTATTCTTTAAATTATTATTAAAAAACGAATTATTGCAAATTTTCCCAATACCATTGCAATGCTTTTTCAAGTCCGTTTTTAACTGAAAATCGAGGCTCATACCCAAGTAACCTCCTTGCCTTTTCAATAGAAGCCAGAGAATGAGGAATATCACCAGCCCTGAACGGACCATATACAGGCACAATTTCAGCAATAGTCGGATCAAATTTTGCAAGTCCGTTTCTTATGTATTCAAACAGTTGATTCAAAGTGGTCCGTTCTCCAAAAGCAACATTGTAAACCTGATTAAGCGCGTCAGTATTGGGAGTCGTAACTGCAAGATAATTGGCCAAAATCACATTGTCAACATAAGTAAAATCTCTCGAATATTCTCCGTCTCCATTGATCACCGGTCTCTGATGTTTGATTAAACATTTGACGAACAGAGGAATAACAGCTGCATAAGCACCTTCAGGACTCTGCCGTCGGCCAAAAACATTAAAATATCTCAATCCTATACACCCAATCCCATAAGTTTTAGAAAATACATCAGCGTAAAGCTCATTCACATATTTAGTTACAGCATAAGGCGATAACGGCTTGCCAATCTTCTCCTCGACCTTCGGAAGCTCTTGCGAATCTCCATAAGTTGACGATGACGCCGCATAAATAAACCTCTTGACACCAGCGTCCCTGGCCGCAACCAACATATTCAGAAACCCACCCACGTTAACGGCGTTAGAAGTTATGGGGTCATTAATCGAGCGAGGCACAGAGCCAAGAGCGGCTTCATGAAGCACATAGTCAACACCTTTGGTAACTTGCCTGCACACATCAATGTCGCGGATATCGCCCTCAACAAATTTAAAAGCAGGGTGGTCGATAAACTCATCCATGTTCGATTTGAATCCTGTAGAAAGATTGTCGAGGCAAGTCACCTCGTAACCTGAATTTAGAAAAAACTCGCAAAGATTAGAGCCGATGAAACCGGCCCCTCCGGTAATGAGCAAAGACCCACCCACGCCCCCACCTGTCGGATTTTGTTGTAATTCGTTGATTTGCAGAGATGTTTGTTTTGACATGATAATTATCTGTTAATACCTTTGATTACCTCGGCCACTCTTTCAATATCTTCATCCGTCAATGTAGGTCCCGAAGGCAGACAAAGCCCGTTGTCAAACAACCGTCCCTCTGTATTGTCGCCGTAATAGGGACAATCGGCAAACACCGGCTGTAAATGCATCGGCTTCCACAGCGGGCGGGTTTCGATATTATCCTGCTCCATCCGCAACCGCAATTCTTCGCGCGTAAAGCCCGCCTTGTCCGAATCTATCACGATGCACGTCAGCCAGTAATTCGAATTGAAATCGCTGTCAGGATTGGTATGAAAGGTAATTCCAGGCAGATCGTGCAGGAGCTTTCGGTACAGCTGATTAATTGCTCTCCTTCGGGCTATGTGATCTTCCAGCACATACATCTGTCCACGTCCGATGCCCGCGCAAATGTTGCTCATGCGATAGTTGTAGCCAATGTGCGAATGCTGGTAATGCGGCGCCTTATCCCGAGCCTGCGTAGCAAAAAATTTGGTTAGCGCAGCCTCCTCCGCCGTGCGGCACACCAGTGCACCCCCACCTGAGGTGGTAATCATCTTATTGCCATTAAATGACAGGCAGGCAAATTCTCCGAAGGTGCCGCATTTCTGACCTTTATATTCCGCACCCAGCGCTTCAGCGGCATCCTCCAGCACCGGGATACCATAGTCGTTGGCAATAGCCATGATCTCATTCATCTTTGCCGGCATCCCGTAGAGGTGCACGGGAATAATCGCCTTCGGTTTCTTTCCCGTTTTGGCAATCCGGTCTTCGATTGCCTCCCGTAGCAATCGGGGCGATATGTTCCACGTCTCCGGTTCGCTGCCTACGAATACCGGTTTTGCACCCTGGTACGCAATCGGGTTGGCCGAAGCCGAAAAAGTAAAACTCTGGCAGATCACCTCATCACCCTGCGTTACCCCCAGCTGCACCAATCCGAGATGAATAGCCGCCGTTCCCGCACTCAATGCTACTACATGTACATCTTTATCCAGAAATTCCTGCAAATCTTTTTCAAAACCATCCACATTGGGACCCAACGGCACCACCCAGTTCGTGTCGAACGCCTCCTGTATAAACCGTTGCTCCTGCCCCCCCATATGGGCGAGAGAGAGCCATATACGTTCACTCATAAATTATTGCCGTTTTTGCTGAATCATGGATTCTACAATGGATAAACTAGTCATGGCAGCTATTTCTTCCGGTTCAAAAGAAACATCAAATTCCGTTTCTAATTCGATTATAAAATTTAAATGTCTTAATGAATCCCAGTTTTCACAGTTGTCCTGATTCGTATCATCGTTTACTTGAGTCTCAAATACCTGAGCAGCAATTTCTTTTATCTTCCGTTTCATTTATAATTATAATTGTCTGATAAATTAATTATTTTATTTTCTAAGTCGAGGTTATATAATTTAACAGATTCACTTTCCGAAATAATCTCAAAACCAAATCTTTCGTAAAATTCTTTCACCTGTATGTTTTTTGCAGATGAAATAAACTTTGAATGAATGGTTTTGAAATTCAATTGCTTCAATTCTTTTAATATCCAATTCATGAAAGCATCCTCAATCCCTTTACCTAATATTCTACAGCTTAGTAAAAATGAATCAATATCAACTGTTTCTCCCTTAAGTTTACAGATACATAATCCAGTTATCCCACTATCTCCAAATTTATCTTTAACAGATAAAGTATAGATTTTAGCACCTTCACTTAACATTTCCGATAAATCCGTATCAGTATATCTTTGAGTAGTAAGATTAAATTGATTGGTCTTTTGAGTCATCTGAGCTGCACGTACAATTGTGATATTATTTACTTCTTCAATCGTAAGTTCAATTTCCAGACTCCTGATATAATCATTCATGTCTGTAAATGTACTCTTTAAGCTATTACGCAACGCATTCTCTTTATACTGTTTTGTTTTAGAAAGATCTTCTGATGTTAAATTATATATAGAAAAATATTTCTCTGCGATGGATTTAAAAAACACAGGCAGCATATAAGGCTGTGTTGGAAAATCAGGAACCTCAACTTCAGGAATTACAGTTTTTATCAACTCCCTTTCTGATGGGTTATCATCTAAAAAAACCATGCTATCCAGTCCTATATTCAGTTCTTGAGCTAATGATTTTATGTTATCAGATTTATTACCCCAGTTAATTTTCAGAGCAGCAAAATGATTCTCTTTCAACACAATTGAATCATTAAGACTCCATGCTTGTCTTACATCTTCAATATTATTTTTACTACACACTGCAAGAATTACTCCCTGTTTGCCAAGCTCCTCTATCTGCTGTTGAAACATTAAGAATGCATTTCCAGGATAGTCTCCACCAATTTGAATACCCTCAATACCATCTTCACCCAAAATACCACCCCACAAAGTGCTATCCAAATCCAATATCAAACACTTTTTTCTTTTAAGCTCAATAGAATTAATCTGTTCTTTGAACCAATCCTGAAATGGACTAGATAACCTAGGATTTAGAGCCATCTGAGAAATAAAATAATACTTCCAGTCTATCAGTTCTGTAGAGGAATATCTGCTTAAAAAGTTTTCAAAGTCAAGAACCTTAATATTATTATGCTCTAATGCCAACTCATATAAAGTTGAGTTGTAATATTTAACAGCTTCTTTAATATCATTATCCCCAGTTATAGTATTGATGCTATAAATATCATTTATAGTGAAAATGATCAAAGTTTTACCTGAAGGGATCCTTGATATAGTAAGTTTCAGTAAATCAATATAATTTCTAATTTCGGCAGCAATTACTTTATTATTAGTTTTAATTGGAGACAGGTAAAACCAAATGTATCTCTCGGCATCTGGATCAATAAAAGAAATATCTTCATACCCAGAAAAAGAGGCTTTATACTTACTAAAAAACCTCTCAATCGTCATATTCCTAAAAATAAAAAACTCCATTATCTAATATTCGATTAACTCAGATATTTTACATTTACTTAAATCCAATAAAGCAGTACCCCATGATAAACCAGCTCCAAATCCAGCCATTATTACGTTATTCCTCTTAGAATAATTACCTTCCTCAAACATTTCAGAAACAATTGTTAAAGGAATAGAAGCAGAGCTAGTATTACCAAATCTTTCTAATGAATATGGGGTTTTATCTGTTGATAATTTTAATTTCTTTGTAAAGAAATCAGTCATGAATTTATTAGCTTGATGATAAATAACTAAATCAACATCATCTATAAGCTTTTCAGAGAAATTAAGTATTCTCTTTATGTCACGTGGTACAACTCTAATACCAAAGTTGAAAACATCCATACCTTCCATTTTTAAATGTTCACCTGTACGAATATTTCCATCTTTATCTTTCTGTTCCTTAAAACCCTCAACATTACTCGGATTCCTATAACCACCGTACGGCATAATCAATACATTTGCTCCACTACCATCAGAATTCAATGAAAAATAACTTACTTCATTCTCTGCTTTCTCTATTAATGTAGCTGTTCCTGCATCCCCGAATAATGGAAATGCAACCTTATCTTTTGGAGATATAGTTTTCGACATAGTCTCACCTGTAAGGAACAAAACTTTATTAATACCTTCTTGAGATGCAAATGAATAAGCAATTGAAAGGCCATAAACATATCCTGAACATGCAAGATTAACATCAAATGCCAAAGTACTTTCACTTAATCCTAAACGATGTTGTAAATTAGGTGCTGTAGCCGGTTGATGATAATCAGGTGTTTGACTTAAAAAAATAAGTGCATCAATGGAATCTCTTTCAACATTATTATCCCCCAATAATTTCTCTGCTGCTTTAAAACATAAATCAGATGAACAAACATCATCATCTGCAAATCTTTTCTCTCTTATCCCAATAGTATTAATTATCTTTTCAATTTCTTCTTCGGGTATCAAATAACCTAAATCTGCGTTTCTATTAATATTTTTAGGAACGCATGCAGAAATTGCAGAGATCTTTACGTTTTTATATTTAATTATTGCCATCCCATTATTATTGTAAAGTTAATCCACCATCAATTAATAAATTACTGCCTGTAACCCATGCACTTGCATCTGACAATAGATATATTACACCATGTGCAATCTCATTTGGTTTACCAAATCTTTTAAGTGGATACATACGTTTATTTTCTTCCAGCTGTTCTTCAGAAATCACACCATCTTCAAAAATATTTGTTTCTACAACACCTGGAATTACACTGTTTACTCTAATACCTCTTGGAGCCAGATCTAATGCAATACCTTTAATTAAACCATTTAAAGCTCCTTTAGATGCTGAATAGATCGAACTTGCAGGTGCAGAACACAAAACTCCAGAAACAGATGAAATAAACACAATTGACCCACCTTTATTTATCTTTTTCAACTTAACTAAGAGCCTTGTTAATTCAGTAGGTGCGAAGAAATTCAAGTTCATTACTTCCGATAACTTATCAATTGTAGCAAACTGAAAAGGTATATTTTTGGTAATACCTGCGCTGTGCACTATACCATCTATTGATTTTATTTCAGATACTAATTTCTGTAGTGAATTTGTCTCACATAAATCTGCAATCACTTGAGTGTGACCTTCACTTTCAAGTTCAGAGAAAGTCTCATTTAAACGTTCTCTACTGCGTCCGGTTATTATAACATTAGCTCCTAACTTCGAGCACTCAATAGCTGTGGCTTTACCAATCCCAGAAGATGCACCAGTCACTAATATTGTTTTACCACTCAATGAAAACGGATTATACATAATAATTTGGATTAATTTATGATTTATTTTTCAGTATCATATAAAGATCCTCAACTGTTGAAGCGTTTCTTATATCATCTCCTTTAAAACTAACACCATACTCTTCATCCACCATCGCAATAATCGACAATGCCAGTAAAGAGCTCCATTCGTCCAGATCTTTAAAAATTGTATCTTTTGTAAATACCGAAGGATCGGTTTCTTCAAACTGATTGGCAAAATTTGTAATGAATTCTTGTAGTTCCATTTTATGTTATTTTTAAGTCAGTACTTCATAATTTTTGCAGGGTTTCCTATATAAGTCATCCCGTCTTTTGTACTGCGGAATATAAGACTATTAGCTCCAACAACTGTATCATTGCCAATAGTAATTTGTTGTAATACGATAGAACCAACACCAAAAAAATTTCTATTTCCTATTTTTACTTTACCTGATATTTTTGTATTCGGCATGAAAGAATTATAATCACCTATAACACTATCGTGTCCAATTGGAATAAATCCGTTTAAAATATTAAAATTGCCAATCTTGACATGGCAACTTAAAAGGCAACCTGTACATATAATGTTGCCGTAACCTATCAAGACATTGTTTTCATCCAGATAAACGATATCGGGAGAAATGATGTTCGGAAATTCTACATTTGTATTATGGATGTTCGTAACAATTTTAGCAACCGTTTTGGGTGAACCGATTGCGATTGCGACCGCCAATGGTTGGTCATAATTGTTCAATTCCTCTATCCCGCCAATCACTTCGCCATATTCGTTTCTTGTACCTTTTAACTTTGCATTGTCATCAAAGAAACCAATCAGATTCCATTGAGGTGTTTTTTCGTTTATAATACGGATAAGGCAGGCAACTTCCCGACCAAATCCTCCTCCACCATATATTGCAATATCTTTCATTTTTTTAATTTCCATTAAACGGTTCCATTGTTACACTTTTTTGCGAACTGATTCCTTCGCGTTTAAATACCTTTTCAATTGTTTTTAAAAGGATTTTAATGTCCAAAGAAAGCGAAAGATTATCAACGTACCATACATCATACGCAAATTTCTCCTGCCAACTAATCGCATTGCGACCTTTTACCTGAGCCCATCCTGTCATTCCTGGGCGCACTTCGTGGCGGCGGCGCTGTACCTCATCGTATAGTGGCAGATATTGTACGAGTAACGGACGCGGACCGATTAGTGCCATATCTCCTTTCAGCACATTGATCAATTGTGGTATCTCGTCCAGAGAAAGCGAACGTATCCACCGCCCAATCGTTGTCAACCTTTCGCTGTCAGGTAACAGATCGCCCTTCTCGTCCCGCCGGTCGTTCATCGTCTTGAATTTGATCACCTTGAAAATCTTTTCATCCTTTCCTGGCCGTTCCTGCACAAAAAAAGCCCCCGCACCCTTGTTGGCAATCGACAGCCAAATCCAAAGGATTAAAAACAGTGGACTCAGAACAATCAAGCCGACCAAAGCAATTACAAAATCAATAATTCTTTTAAAATAAAGCCTGTAAAAAGACATTTTGTAGATTTGAAAAAAGTTAAAGATGAACGATAGGTCTTTCTTCCCAATTAATAATTGATTCTGCCTGTTGTACCGACAAGAAGTCAAAATCTGAAATTAAGTGGCCGAATTTTCGGAAGCTGTGTTTTAACCCATAATAGTTTTTGACAAATCTGATGGCAGCAGATTCTCCATTTAAACCCTTATATTTTCTTTCCTGTTTCATATCAAAATCTTTGATATGAAAGTAAGTCATTACATATTCATTTTTTCTTATGATCGATTTAATCTTCCAATAGGGGAATAACCGAAAATATCCGCCCCCTGAATAACATATTGATTTTCCTAAAATTGTGGTGGTGGACAGAGGAAATTCTTTTAATTGACAACCTTGATAATTTATCATAACGGGAACTTTATATTGAAATTCAGGGAAGCCTCCAAAACTGCGATTTGCCGGAAAGATAGAACAATCACTTGTTATGCCGTTTTCAGCCAATATTTCAAAGATCCATCTGTTCTGTTCCATAATAGAAAAGGCCGGTGCCCGGTAAGCCGTAACTTTTTCTCCAATTAAATTTTCTATTACGTCTAAGGCTTTTCGTGTATCTTCTGCAACCTCTTTAAAATTTGCTACACCCCAAAAACGATGACTGTACGAATGACAACCTATTTGATGACCTCGTTTTGCTATCGACTTTATTACCTCCGGATATTCTTCTGCTACTTTTCCCAAACAAAAAAAGGTGGCTTGAATATTTTTTTCGTCCAACAAATCCAGAATCCGATAAAGATATTGATTCAATCGGGGCAAATAATCTTCTTTTCTGCCGATTGAATAATAATCGTATGCCCACCAATCTTCTATGTCAAATGTCAGGATATTCATTATTCGTTGATTTTCTTTCGGGAATATATTTAACCACTTTAGCCGGCCGCCCTACTGCTATTGTCCACGCAGGTATATCCTTTGTGACAAGAGAATAGGCACCCACTATTGCCCCTTCTCCTACAGTTACTCCCGGCATGACCATTGTTCTTTGTCCAATAAGACATCCTTTTTTCAAATGGATTTTTTCTATTTTATATCCCAACTTAGCATAATCGTCACCTATGCAATAATTAGATAAATTTCTTTGATGACATAATAAAGTGCATTCACCTGCAATGTGAACATGATCTTCCAAAATAATCATATTTGCATGTCCTGTATCTATCCAAACTTTAGATCCAATGAACACATTTTTCCCAACTTTGCAGCCTATTCTGCGTAATACCCAAGGACGAAATTTTCTTGGAGCTATGGGAGAAAAAATAAATGAATCAAGTAAAAACTTGGTTAAAAAAGTATCTTTATATGTTTTACATATTCGTTTGATTGTTTTATATGGTGATACCTGTCCATATTCTTCTTCAGAATAATTAAGGCCAATTGCGCGTAAAAAACGGTATGTTAGACTAAGCTTTTGCATTATTTATTTGATTAATAATTGTGTTGTAGGCTATTTCAGAGGTTAGATTTGTCAAATAAAAATTATAGCCGTTTTCTCCCATTTCTTTTCGTAATTTCTTATCAATACACATTTTCTCAAAAAGGGCATAAATTTTTTCCTTATCATTTCCCACAGCCCAAGAACCTGCACCCGCTTTTTCAATTATCTCTCCGTAATCATTACCCGGATTAATTATTGCGAATATGGGTATTCTTAGTGACATATATGATACAGCTTTTGATGGACAAGTGGGCACTTTGTACTTCTCATTAATAGAAATCAGCCCTATATCTACACTTTTTACAAAATCCAAATACTCATTTCTCGGCATGGAATCGATAAATTTTATATTTCCCAATTTTTTTTCTTCTGCCATTTGTTTCATTGTTTCTTTTTTAACTCCTTTTCCAATGACCAAGAAAATGATATTTTCGTTGTGTGAATAATGTTCTGCCAAGTCAATAATATTCTCCACCCTTTGTCCTAGACCAATATTGCCACCAAAGAGAATCAATAGTTTCTCCTGACATCCGAATTTTTCTTTAATGTTTGTTTTTGGCTTTGAATAACCTGTGTTTTTTTGCCAGTTCATTAATAAAACCAATTTATTTTTATCGATTGTCGGGTAATTTTCTGCTATAAAATCAATATTTCCATACGACATGCAGCCAATCAGATTGGCCATCTTATATCCCTTTGAGGCTCTTCTTTCCAGATAATTGTACATAAATTTGTATTTTATCAGTCCGATGCCGGCTGCACTTTGCGGATGAATATCTCTAAGTATCAGGTAAAAAACAGCATTTGTTTTCTTTTTTACATAAGCCACAAAATCGATTAATGTTATGGGAGGGGTCGGCATGAAGATCAGATCAAATTTACTTTTCGATAAATAGCTCTTGTAAGCCCTTTTATAATTGTACGGCATTAAGGCAAGACCTATCCCTTTTTTTATTAAATTGCTAACACCTTGCGTTTTAGGAGTTTTTACTCTTACTATGACAAATCCATTTTCAGAATATATTCCCGGTTTAAGTAAGGGTGTGGCTGGCGCCATTATTGTTACTTTATGTCCATGATCTCTAAACTCTTCTGCCAAATCGGAATACATATTTGGTGATTCTTTAGAATAAGTCAACATTAAAAATAAAATATTCATTTTAGTTTTTGTATTACTGTTTTACCATCAATTTTTTTTAATGCTCTTCCTGAATATACAATAAATGGAAGTTTGTTTTTGGTTTCATATCGTGGAAATTGAATGCTGCCGAATTGAAAAGCCGATTTATGCCATATATCTTTTTTATACTTGGCTATCTCTACCCAATTTAACCCATCTTCTGAAATGTATAAATGTGAATATCGATCCAAATTAACGGTTGATGGTTCAATGGTCGTCGATACAAATGAAAAACTGTTGTTTTGTCCGGCATAAATACCGCTTCCTTCAATCGATTGAAGAGAAGTTATTTCGAGTGTTTTCCTGTCAAACTTTTTTATCTCGTTTGGTATATATTGAGAATCAGTAATAAAAACAATAAAATCATTGAAAAACAGCAAATTACATGTTCTATATTCTTGTCCACCTCTAAAAACGATGTTTAAATTTTGGAAGTCATTATCCGTATAGCCTATGATGCACTCATTTTCTCGGTCTCCTGTTACCACACATTTCCAATTGGTATATTTATCGTAAAAGATACCATGAATGTGATTTATTTCACCTTCCCGGAAAGTATAAACTATCTTCCATGTTAAACCTCTATCGAAAGAAGAATAAATGTTTACTGGTTTCTTTTCAAAATTGGAAAAATATTCGCCAAAATAAATATTGTCTTTTTCGTCAATACACAAATTCATTGGCCTTGAGCCTCGAGGTATATGAAAGCATTTGGAAAAAGTATTTGAATTTTTTTCTTTTCTGAAAATTCCTTTTTTGGCAATTAAAAGTTGCGTGCCATCCTGCAATTCATAGAGATTGGTTATTTCAGCCCTAAAAAATCTTCGTGTCAAAAAAAATCGAGAAAGAATTGCATATTTGGGATCATTAATGGTTGATTGTTTGGACAACCGAGCTGTGTTGATATTGTACTTTAAAATGTTATATCCTCTGGCTCCGATAATTTCCTCATCGGTAACCAATAATGCTCTGAATTTTGGGATGATTTTAGTATTAGACTCGTTCATTTTTTATTCTCCCCATACTACTCTTTTGACATAATCGGTATACGAAATAATAATGCGCACCACTTTGTCGCTCACGTTGGGCATGGAATAATCGGCAACGGAACGGAGAGGGTGTTGATTTGTTGATTCGTTGATTTGTTGATTTGGAAGGTTGTTGATGCGTTGATTTGTTGATGCGTTGATTCGTTGATTCATTCCGGTGATTTGGTATTTTAGTTGAATCAGTCCTTGCATCACACGTTCGGGATTCATCCCTACCATCATCACCGAGGCTTCTTCCATCGCTTCGGGACGTTCGTGTGCTTCGCGAATGTTCAATGCACGAAAATTCAAAATGGAGGATTCTTCCGATATGGTGCCGCTGTCGGACAACACGGCATACGCATTCATTTGCAACCAATTGTAATCGCTAAAACCCATCGGTTTCATCAGCTGCACCAACGGATGAAAACGCACCTGCTTTTCTTCGATCATTTTTCGCGTTCGCGGATGAGTGGAAACAATCACGGGAAAACCATAGTGTTCCGCAATCAAATTGAGAATTTCCACCAAATGAAAGAAATTCTTTTCCGAATTGATGTTTTCTTCTCGGTGCGCCGAAACGACAAAATATTTTTCTTTTTCAAGTCCCAATTGCTCCAAAACCGGGGATTGTTGAATTTTCGGCAGGTAATGCATCAGCACCTCATACATTGGACTGCCTGTTTTGATGATCCGGTCGGCCGGCAACCCTTCCCGTAACAGGTATTCCCGCGCAATGGAGCTGTAAGTAAGATTGATATCCGCAATATGATCCACTATTTTGCGGTTACTTTCTTCGGGAACGCGCTGGTCGAAACACCGGTTACCCGCTTCCATATGGAAAATGGGAATGTGCCTTTTCTTGGCTGCAATGGCGCAAAGGCACGAGTTGGTGTCGCCAAGTACCAGAAAAGCATCCGGTTGTTCTTTTTCCAGCACCGGATCGATATTGATAAGAATTTGTCCGGCCGTTTCAGTCGCATTCTTTCCTGCTGCATTCAAAAAGTAGTCCGGCTTGCGAATCCCCAAGTCGTTGTAAAATATTCCGTTGAGTTCGTAATCGTAGTTTTGCCCCGTATGCACCGTCACGTGCTCAATGGCTTCTGATTCGTCGAGCTTAGCCATGACTCGCGAAAGACGAATGATTTCTGGACGTGTACCTACTACGGTTAGTAATTTAAGACGTTTCACTGTTGATAAGTTGCTTTGTTTATTCGTTGATTTAATAATTCGTAACGCATCACGCATCACACTTCCAAATAATACGTATCCGGCTTGTCGGGGTCAAACGCCTCGTTTGCCCACATGATGGTCACCATGTCTGTATCGCCCAGGTTCTCGATATTATGCGTATAACCCACCGGGATATCCACCACCTCCAATTTATCGCCCGACACGTAATATTCATATACCTTTTCTTCGTCTATTTTCCGGAAACGGATCACCCCTTTGCCGTAAACCACCAGAAACTTTTCGTTCTTGGTATGATGCCAGTGATTTCCTTTCGTAATGCCCGGTTTGGAAATATTTACCGACACTTGACCACGATCGGGCGATTTCAGAAATTCCGTAAACGAACCCCGTTGATCGACATTCATTTTCAGTGGATACGAAAAACTGTTTTCAGGCAGATAACTCAAATAAGTAGCATACAATTTTTTGGTGAAAACATCTCCCATGTGCGGCACCTGCAAATTTCGGCGACTTTCACGAAACGAATAAATTAATTCGACGATTTTGCCCAGCGTAATCTTATATTCCACCGGCACTTTGCAATATTTTCCTTCTCTCGTGGGATTTCCTGCCAATGCCGAAATCAGCTCATCCACTACGTCATCGATATAAACCAACGTCATCATCACGTTGGGATCGTTTACCTGTATCGGCAAGTCGTGGGCAATATTGTAGCAAAAAGTGGCTACGGCACTGTTGTAATTCGGCCGGCACCATTTGCCGAAAACGTTCGGGAAGCGGTATACATACACCTTCGCGTCAGTTTCTTCGGCATAGCGGAACAGTAACTCTTCACCAGCCTTTTTTGAAATGCCGTAAGGATTATCCAACTCTGCTTGAATGGACGATGCAATCATGACGGGGCACGTATTGCCGTATTTTTGCAACGTATCCAGCAGAACCGAAGTGAATCCGAAGTTCCCCTTCATGAATTCCGACTGCTCTTTCGGGCGATTCACTCCCGCCAAGTGAAAAACAAATTCAGCCTTTTGGCAATATTCGTCCAACGATTCTTGGTCAGTATCGATATCGTATGCAAGAACGGTCAAATCGGAAGGGATTCGCTCTTCTTTGGCCTTTTTTTCTTTGATATTGTTGAGCTGTGCTATCAGGTTTTTGCCGATAAATCCCTTGGCACCGGTGATTAGTATGTTCATGTTTGTTTATTCGTTGATGTGTTGATTTGTTGATTCCATTTGCTGTTGATTTGATGATTCGTTGATTTGAGGTTTTGATACGAATAAACAAATCAACGAATCAATATTTTCTTTCGCATCAACGCATCAACGAATAAACAAATCAACATCCCCCCTCACTTCCGTTAATTTCATCAACAGTTGCTTCATCTCCTCCACATTCAACCTATGGGTGTTGTGCGAATGATATTCCTCTATTTTCGTCATATCCTCTACTCCTTCCACAAAATATTTGTCATAATTTAAATCTCGGTCATCTATGGGGATACGATAATAGTTACCCCTGTCTTGTGCACGAAACATTTCTTCGCGGGTTACAAGGGTTTCATACAGTTTTTCGCCATGTCGCGTGCCGATAATTTTAATTTCGTTATCGGAATGATAAAGCTCTTTCAGTGCCGTAGCCAACACCATCAGCGTGGCTGCCGGTGCTTTTTGTACGAACAAATCGCCGTTCACCCCGTGTTCGAAAGCATACAACACCAAATCCACTGCATCGTCGAGCGTCATCATGAAGCGCGTCATGTTGGGGTCGGTAATGGTAATTGGTTTCCCGTTTTTGATCTGATCGATCCACAGCGGAATCACCGAACCGCGGCTTGCCATTACGTTGCCGTAACGTGTACAGCAGATGACAGGTTCCTTGTCGCCCAACGCACGCGCTTTGGCCACCGCCGTTTTCTCCATTAACGCCTTGCTCATCCCCATTGCATTGATGGGATACGCCGCTTTATCCGTACTCAGTACCACCATTCGTTTCACCCCGTGTTCAGCTGCCGAATCCAGCACATTTTGCGTACCCATAATATTGGTTCTCACCGCTTGAATGGGGAAAAATTCGCACGAAGGCACCTGCTTCAGCGCCGCAGCGTGAAATATGTAATCCACGCCGATCATCACATCGTCCACCGAACGCTTGTCGCGCACATCGCCGATATAAAACTTGATTTTCGGATTCTGAAACTGATGCCGCATATCGTCCTGTTTTTTCTCGTCGCGACTGAAAATACGGATTTCTTTGATATCCGTATCGAGAAACCTTCGTAATACGGCATTACCGAACGACCCCGTGCCGCCGGTAATCAGTAGAATATTATTGGAAAATATTTGCATAACTTATATTTCTAAATTCATTTACAATTCTCTTCGATATAGTGAATAATCTTTTTTGAATTATCATCGATCGTTTCTTCCAACTCAATTTTTTGAATATTTGTATATATTTCGTTTAGTTTGTTGTCAGTAAGTGAATCTATGAAGGATATAATAGATTCATCTATTGACGCATCGATTTCAAAACCACAACCGAGCGTTTTCACCCTTTCTGCTAAAAATGTGTTTTTGGAAACGACGATTGGTTTATTGAAATAAAGAGCTTCATATAATTTGTTAGGTTCTAAAATTTTTTCGTTAAGATCTTGAACATCATAACATGCTACAATGATATCAATATTGCTATATATTTTGGATAAATCATCCGGATTTTTGAAAGGGCCAAAATATTTAATATTGTTGTAGGTTTCTGATAATTTGATTACCTCACTCGTTAAATGGGAATCACCATAAAAATAAAATTTGTGTTGAGGATATTTCTCACCAATAATTTTTGCAAAACGAAATATTGTATTAGGAGATCTAAACGCACCAACATATGAAAACTTTAAATGTTGAATTGAGCCATTTGTTTGTTCTATTTTGAGCCTTTGTTCATTTAAGAAATCTGAATGAAGTCTGTTGGGTTGAATTATTATATTATTTGGCCATTTTTGACCAAATAAAAAATCTCCAAAGCCCTCGGATGTTAGAACCGTTAAAAAGGATTTCTTGATTAAATATTTATCTATTGCTTTAAAAATCCATCTTACGCTGTTGAATTTGTTGTACCCATATAAAATATCAGAAATTTCGTATATATAATTTTTTGCATTATTCAATTTCAATGAAAGGGTTAATGCAAATCCGAAACTGTAGAAAATGGTTTTATCAGGATCATAGTTCTTAATAATCTTTTTGATTGCAGCTTGATTTTGAAAAAACTTTTTCACATATTGTTTCCCGTCTTCTTGTTTCCCAATTATATGAATCTTTTTTTCGTAAATATCCGCATTTAAATTATACTTACTCCTATCAATTCCGTATATTTCCACATCGAAACCGGCTGAAATAAAACTATTTATTCGTTTTATGCAGCGGGGCTGCGATATTGATCCGAGTAAGAATACAATTTTTTTATTTTGCATTTTATAATATATTTAACCGCTATGTCTTTGTAAAACATTTAATTAATCAAAATTGATTTGAATGTTGAGTTTAATAAAGATACTTGAGATTCCCATCTAATTTTGTCTTTATTTTTCTCGATATTTTTTTTATATTTCTCATAGTGTTTTTGAAGTAATGAAATTGCCTTACAGATGTCATCCATATTGTTACCATCGTTGTTGAGCACAATTCCAAATCCATATTTTTCTACTATATCTTTCATTGGAGGATTACACCCAACTATAACAGGTTTTCCGAAAAAAATAGATTGAAACATTCGATTAGGTTCACAGAGATAATTATTTGCATTATTCATTGAATAAAAAATCATACTAAAAACACATTTATCAATATAATAACAAGTTTTATTTTGTTCGATCTTTCCGATAAAATATATTTTATGTTCTAGCTGATCACCGTAAATTTTAACTAACTCATCTTTTATGTTCTTATCAAAAGAACCAACAACTAAGGCTCTTAGATTTTTTGTTTGCATAACAGCCGATATGCATTCAATTGGCCTTCTGTCCATAGAAGAAAGGCCTTGCAAATATACACAGTTATTACAGCCAAGCCATTCCAAAAATGCATTGTACAATTGATCATTATCCATTTTAATTTGATATGGTATGTTGTCGGGAAAATTTCTTATAGCAACGTGTTTCTGGGGACTTTTTAATAAACCTTGTTGGATCAGATAGTCAATCCGATACTGATTGGCATGGTAAAACAATGAACACCTATTTTCTATACGTAGAAATACTAATTTCGTTAACTTATTTTTACAGAAGAAAGAAGGAATTTCATGCAAATCCCAAACAATAGGTTTATGCTTTATAAAAGCTGCAAATAGAAATGTTTCAACATCTGCACACCATATTATGTTGTGTTTTTTTATTTTTTTTCTGATTTTAAAGAAAAACTCTAGTGCTTTTATAAATGTAAATTTTCCTGATGAGAAATAATTTCTGCTTTTTAGATATGGTATATAATAATTTACGCCATAATCTGTTATTCCTTTACATTCTTCATTTTGAGGAACTAGAGCAAAAATTTCAAACTCTATATCATTTAATCGAGATAAGGCCATTATTTCTTTCCGAATTCTATCATCATATTGAAGACCTTGAGTATATAAAATAAGAGCAACCTTTAATTTTTCTTTTTCCATTTAATATTAGTTGTTATATTTATCTCATCTACGAATTCAGAGTAAACTATCAATGTTTTCGATTGGGTAAGAATGCCATATGATGGCGAAACAGTATCATCCTTTATTTTCATTTTTAATTCATTGGTACATTCAATACTCATTTCAACATCTATCGCATCATTATAAATTGTACAAACAGGATAGCCCTTTGGATAAATATTCATTTCTGGAGCTAAATGAAAGAACATTTCCATTTCGCAATTCCCTGTTGTCTTTATCCTGTCTTCAATTTTCAACAATGATGCGTTGGAATATAAATAAAAAGTACGCTGGTGTTTTAATTTATCGTCATTACCTGTCACCATTTGATATTCCCCTTGACATATTGCGAAATCATTTTGTTGAGCAATAAATAAACTTCTCGGGAATGGAAAATCACTACCAACAAAGACATTTTTTTCATCGAGATTATATTGGTTTCTGCCATCGATCACAATTGTGTTATGCTTTTTTGTGGATCTAAATTCGATATTTGCTTTTGCATTTGCCGTATAAATATAGGCTCCGGGATCAACAAGTACATCATTTTCTCCTATAGCCAATTCGAACGACAATAGATCGGCGTGCGTATGTGTACCCAATGGTTTAATAGTAGGATTGTTATATTTGTCTAATCCGCCATTCGCCACAAACAAGTAAACATTTTCGCTATGAAGAACAGCAAAGCCGGCATCCTGATGATATGAGGATAATGGTAGATTTACAGTAGAATTTATTTGACGATATTTTTTATTGCTGTCATTTCCACACAAGAAATAGTTATCTATTGCACATTCATTCATATAATATTTGTATTTTGGTTCATGTATTAATGCAGCCAATGATAACAAATATCTGTGATCTCTTAAATCATATTTATAAAAAGGCAAAAGTCGGCCATCGTCGTTATCGGAAATCGTAGGTGCAAGACCATTTGGTTTGGTGTAATGAGCTGCAAAATCGAACATTGATTTAATGCGGTATTCCACATCAATGGGTATGTATTCATTTACTCGTTCCAATAATAAAAGCGAATAAGCAAAAAGCTCGGTCATCAATCTGTGATAGGATATGCTTTTCTCAAAATGTACGCCGGAAGGTAAAATCTGTTCTCTTACTTCTTTATAAAATTCAGGTAAAGCAAAATTCCACCATTTTTTTGAATATCTATTTTCAGGAAATATCTGACTTAAAAACAATAAACCCACTAAATCTGAAGCATAATGATTGTTACTATAAGGAATTCCTTTTTCCAAATTATTATAAATAAAGAAACCGTGTTCGAATAAACTTCTATATAGTATCTTAATAAAATTGTCGGTAACATTCGGGGATTCCATTATCATATTCACTGCATACATCCAATTGATAGCTCTTATAGAAACATCCATAGCACAGCACCAATTAATACTGTACATTAATGGATTTTCATTTATCCAATTGTTTATTTGAAAAATTATTTCTTTTGGATATTTCTCATCTCTTGTAAATAAATATGCTTCTCCAAGCCATAGCAAGTGGTGACACCTGCTTAATTCACGAGGAACTTTTACGTCTGCATCATTCGAAAGATCTACTTCAACATATTTTCGGTAAAATTTTCCTTGTTGCCATGTAAAGTCGGTTTTGAAATCGGAATGCCAATCAATGGGGTCAACCTTTACTACCCCTGAACCGAGATAATCGAATTGATGTTCAAGGGTTTGGTTTGCCCATAGAATGATATCGTCTTTGATCTTATTTTCGATGTTAGAAAATTCTAAAAGTCCGAAATCACCTATAGCATGAGTTAAGATATGGGAAAACTTTTTTTTATCAATTATCTGATCATTTTTTTTAATTTTTCTGTTTATTACCCGTTTAAGTGATCTAAAGCGGTACAAACGGTTAAATTCGAGTGATAATCGTCTTAGTACTTTTTGTACATATATGTTATATGTCAATAAATTCATATCTGATTACTTGCTTGCCAGGATGCTGATTCTGGTTGTCTCAAAGAGACAATCTAACGGAATAGGGCTTTCTCCTTTCTTGAGGGAATCATACAAAGCCACCCATTCTTCATTGTGACCTTTTTGTGAAGAAACCGACTTATGTGATTTAATCTTAATGCCATAGCCTGTCAATGATTTGTAATCGTCCATGATAATGCTTTTCCCCTCAAAATGCAACTCAAGATACTCTTTAGGTAAATTTTTATTACCACATGAAAAATAATCAATCATTGCGATGGATCCGTCTTCGAAACTTAGCGAAATAGAGCAATTATCTTCTGCTAAATACATACCACTTTGAGGGTTGAAATGAAGGACTGTGTATGATGCAATTTTAGAATCTGTCAAATATTGCATTAAATCGATAATATGGCAGGCTTCACCAACAATACGTCCACCATCGCTATGAACCCAATTATTTGCCGGAATATATCCTGCATTCATTCGATATCTCAATAATGCCGGTGAATTTCTTTGATTTAACGTTTTTTTAAGTTCTTGTGCATATATACTGAAACGCCTGTTAAATCCAACTATCAAAATAGGTTTTTGTTGAGATGTTTCTTCATGATAAAAATTTTGAATCATTTCTAACTCTTCTAAGGTAGTTGCAAGAGGTTTTTCAACATACACGTGTTTGCCCTTTTTAAGTGCCTCCAATACCAATTTAGCATGACTGTCGTGTCTTGTGCATATTACAACTAAATCGATTTCAGGATCTTCAAAAATTACATTGGTATCAGTAGATGCCATTTTTGCTTTGAATAAATTAGCAGCATTATATGCCTTATCACCAGAAGAATTTACAATAGTTTTTAAGTAGTACTTGTCATTATTATGTTTTATAATGGGCAAAAGAACCCCTGTAGCAAAATTCCCTGCCCCAATAAAACCGACACATATTTTATCTTTATTAATTTTTGTATGAGTATTGACTATGACAACATTTTTATCTGTGATGACCTCTTGTTGTTTTGTGTAATCCAACATCGTTAAAACGTGTTCGTCTGGATCATTTTTCAATCCTTCATATGCATGTGCTGCCTCATCGATGAGATATGTTTTTGGCAAAATCTTATCAAGATTGACTTTGCCCTCTTTTATCAATTCAAGAAAAGAAGCAATATTCCTGTTTTCTGTCCATCGTACATAAGCATAAGGATAATCGCTGCCTTTAATTTCATAATTTTCATCATATCTTCCTGGTCCATACGAAGTAGATATCATGAAATCAAGTTCTTTGGAATAAATATCTTCGCGTTTGATCTTCATTCCTGAAACGCCGACCAACACTACTCGCCCTTTTTTTCGGCACATATTAAATGCTTGTGAGAGGGGTTCATCTTGATTAGTAGCTGCGGTAAATATTACAGCATCTGCACCATGACCTAAAGTCCAATTTTGAACAGCATTTACAGGATCTTCATCCATGGAATTGATTATCAGATCTGCACCTATCTCTTTTGCCAGTTGTAATCTAAAATCGTTAATATCAACACAAGCAACTTTTACACCCGAAGCTTTAAGAATTTGAGTGGTCAGTAATCCAATAAGCCCGGCTCCCAAAACTACTCCATATTCTCCTAACGTCAATCCTGCTCTTCTAACTCCTTGCAAAGCAATTGAACCCACTGTACCAGTAGAAGCAGATAACAAGTCGACACCTTTTGGAATTTTAACCACTAGATTCTTAGGAACTACAACTACCTCAGCATGTACAGCAAATCCTCCGCCTCCTGCCGCAACGCAATCTCCAACTTTTATATTATCAACTCCTTGACCAACTTCTATTACTTCTCCTGAAACAGAATAACCGAGTGGAGATAATTTTTCGAGTGTAGTGTCAACCTTGTTTTTTGCTTTTTCTAACCCCTGAGTTTTTACTATATCCCATACTTTAGCAATTTTGCCAGGATCTTCAATAATCTTGGAGAGAATATTTTTATCAGCTCCTTTCACAGAAGACAATTCGGTACCCGCAGAGATGCAACTATATGCAACTTTTATTTTAACAAACCCTTCCTTTATTGAAGGTTCAGGGACATTTTTCACTACAATACCTTTTGAGCTATTAAAAACTTGTTTCATTAAGTTTTAAATATAAAATTAATAAATTAATCTGTCCGATCTTTCGATGTTTAAATGCTGTTCGAGAAATGAATATTTACCAGATTTTGATCGAGGAATTTTATCAACGATATTAATCTTTAGATCAAAATCATTTCCAAGTTTATTTTTTATAGATTTTTCTATTTTTATTTTGTTATCAAGAGTGAAATTTTGTTTGGGAACAATAGATAAATGAATTAACCCTGCTTCGAATTGGATAAATCTGAATTGTTCTATTTCATCAAATGTTTCATCATGCATATTTATTGCAGTCATCGAAATTCTTCGACCTGTTTTACTTATTATTATTTCTGATAATCTTCCGTCTATTTGGTCAATCAGCTGAAAATTTCTACCACATTTTTCACAACCATATTTGCCTTTATATGCAAAATCCATAGTTCGATATCGAATAAAAGGTGTACCAAACATCCAAAATGATGTTCCTACCAATTCTCCAATTTCTCCCTGTTTTACTTCTTGATTATTCTTTCCAATGATTTCTGTAAATCCATAAAAAGGATTAATGTGATATTTTTCTTCTTGTTCACACCACGGAGCCCAAATTGCGCGTTCTGTATGACCATACCAACACATTATTTTTGCAGATGGGAAAGCACTTTTGATTATATTTTTTTGCCAATCATATAAATTTTCAGACCCTAAAAAAATATATTTAAAAGTAATTTTACCTATATCATTAAATTTAATAACAAAATTAGCCAATTCGGTTGCACTAGATGGATAAGCATGTAAAAAAGAAGGTCTAAGTTTTAATAAAATATTTTTATAATTATTATAATTGCTTTCTGTTAAATAATATGAAGATAAATTATATCTATGAAACCCCGCTTTTTCAAAAAAATGATTTTCGTTACCAACAAATCCTCCTCTTAAAACAATACCGGTATCATTTAATGTCCATCCTGTAGTTTCCCAGGCATTATACATAAATCCATATTCGGCGCTACTGTTTTTTTTATCTACGTAAAATCCAAAAGGAATACCGGTTGAACCTCCAGTTGTTACATAATATAATTTTTTCTTGTTTATTTGTGTCGGAATAAATTCTGATGAATTGTCTCTTAATAATGCTTTATCAACAAAGGGAATGTATTTTATATCTTTCAATCCTGTTATGTCATTTGGATGTATACCTGATTCTTCATACAGTTGATGATAACCACTAATATTTTCATAAGCATACGTTATTATTTTTTTTAATCTATTAAGCTGCCATAATTCAATTTTTTCTTTTGGCCAAAATTGAGCAGATTTATAAAAATTATATACTTTCTTATAGCAGCCTCTTTTTTGTTGCAGTGATTGAGGCAATAAATGAGACAATAATATTTTAACTTTCATTTTATCTTTCTATTTTTCCGATCCATGCATAATGGGGATTGAAATTTAAATTTAAATTTTTATAGTTAATTAAATGATTGTTTTTTCTTGAAAATACCAGCAATTTTGAAGATGAAAATCCGTAACTTGAACTTTTCATAGATTCTCTTATCAACGGAATCTTTTCGGGATCAAAACCCATAATATAAGTTGAAACATAATCAACTTTATAAGGATCAAAACCTCCAATTACACAACCACATTTTTTTTCATTGGGCGTTAGTGGACCGTCTCCTTCACCTGCTATAATACCGTCAACAATACAAAAATATTTTCGTTGTGTATTTTCTTGTATTATTCCATTTTTGTCTGAAAATTTTAAAATATAATTTAAATCTAAACACATTCTCCAACATGTGTCATTTCCAAACCAATTACCACCTGATATAATTTTTTTCTTAAAAATACTTGTGTATAAATGATCAATCAAAATAAATGGGATTTTTAAAAATCGATTGATATATCTTAGTGAAAGTTTGTTCGGAGCCAATAAATAGTCTCTGCTAAAAGATTCATAAAATCTTGATAATTTTAATAATAAATTATTTGTATCAGGGTATTGATCACCTCCTTTTAACGGAGATCCGATTCTATAATGAGCGAGGTAATTCTTGTTGCCATTGATGCCTACAAGATTTTTTAAATTTATAGTTATTCCTGTCTTTTTGTGTGTTTTTAATTTAGGCACAGATATAATCACATCTGCGTCCATTATTGTTTGGGAAATTAAATATTTATGATGTCCATCTATGTGCTGTTGCACAATAAAATTTCTATTATAATCAGAACCATATAATTTATCGATACCTTTTAAATTGTTTAATAAACTTTTATTTCCAACATCTATCTGGACATAGCCCAATGGATCGCCTTTCTGTTCTTGAAAGATTGATTTATCAAAACCTCTAGGGTAAATAAATTGACGAAAATCAATTAATTCTATGTCTATCTTTATACTTTTATACCATTCAACTAGTTCTTTTAATCCGTTTTGTTCTACAATTATTTTGAAATTTGCATCACCATGAGGAGCATCACCTATAATTATCTTTCCTGTTCCCTTCAATGCTATATACACATAATCTATTATGACCCTTATAATTGATGCATGAGTAACAACAGAATTTATATTTTTATTACCTTTGTTATGATGTAAAACAAGATTTGGTTTGATAACAACTTTTTCTCCTTGTTGTATTAATGCCGATAATGGATTCCATTCTTTCGTTCCAATTTTTTCTTCATCTAATTTTAAATCAATTAGTAACTGTCTTACCATTGCATAAATCCTGTTAGAAGGATCAATGTGAATATATTCAAGGTTTTCCAACTCTGGATATATTTTATCAGGATGAAAAGGAGAATTATGAGGATAATTTACTACTGTACTATCAATATTTATACTAACGTCCATTTTATAACTATTTATTGAAATGAATTTTATCGTTCAAAAGTAAATTGAGAACTAATAATTACTATGATTTATTTAAATTTACAACCTATAAGTAAGCACAACCCAGGCAATAAGAAAAACAGATACAACCAATATTCAAAACCTGACATGTTTTTTTGAAATCCCAGGATAATGCAGGAAACAACTCCAATCAAATAATACATTTGAATGGAATTTGACAGGTTTTCATAAGTGGTTTTTATTTGATAGTAGAAAAATAAGAATAATGGAATAAAACCAACCAAGCCTAACAATCCGGCACGATCCAAAAAATAGGCGTGCCCGCCTATGTCTGAACCTGTATTGGTGCCTAATAACGGATGATTTAAAAATGCAGTAAGAGACATGTTATGTAATTCTTGTCGGCCAGCAATTTGTCCTACCGTCCTTCCGGTTTCCAACATAGTCCTTGCGTCTTCAATTTTCCCATAATAGGCCATTGTTTCAGTTTCAGCACCAAAAAAATCCAAAACCGATATTAATGTTTGAGTATTCAAAAACAGTAGAGCAATTACACCTAAAAGAGCCAAACGTATAATATTTTTTTTTAACGAACTTTCTATAATGATCAAAGACATAATGATAGAAAACAATAAAACCACCAATGCACCAGTCGATTCGGTATAAAACACCATAAGGCCGCCTATCATTACCATCAGTAAAGCAAACATACGTAGCTTGAATGAGAAATTTTTATTTTTTAACACATAAATGAAAGGAGGTACAATAAAAGGAAAAGCATGAGGCATGCCGTAAGAAGCAATACCTTTGCGGTACTGCTCTAATATATAAGTGTAACCTTCTGTAGTATAAGCACCAGCAAGACGCCTTACAATCCCGGGATTATCGATCGTATTTTTAAAAGTAAATATGGAGGTAAAGATGATAATTAGTATGCCGACAAATGTAATCGCTCTTACATTTTTTATATCATTATTTCTCATATATATTAGAAAAAGTGTGGCAGGAATAAAATAGAAGGTGATTTCGGTAAGTGCAAAACTTAAAGAAAAGACTTCATCTCCACTCAAATAATTGCATAAAATTACAATTGAATAAAGCATCAGCCAAATGATACTTTTTTCCAGATAGACCTTTGGATATAATAGCGTAATCAGAACAGCCAATACGCCTAAAAAAATCCAACTTCTCATGAAAAATGGGAAATAACCCTGGATTAAAGTAAAAGTTGAAACTGTAACGACGAAAGCTGCGACGTATGTTAATATCTTGTTTTTTTTCATTTAACCTTTTACAAACTTTTTAATGTATTCTTCCCAATTTCCTATATCTTTCCACGAACCTTCACTCACAGGAAAAACTCCTACTTTACGGCCTTCCTTACGCAACTTTTCGATAAGTGTCGTAATAAGAAAAAAATCGTTTTTGGGGATTTCCTGTATTAAATTTGGTTCTAAAATATACATCCCAGTGTTGATTTTAAATGACAATTCCGGCTTTTCCTGTATGGATTTCAGTTGCCCTCCTTCTCCTGTTTCGATAGTCCCGTAAGGAATCGAGAAACTTTTTATGGCTGCCACAATGGTGATTTCGTTATGATGGGTTTTGTGGTATTCATATATGGAAGTAAAGTCTTCTTCTATCAGGATATCGCAATTTGAAACAAAAAAAGTAGAATGAATTTTATCCTTCAAAAGATATAAGCTTCCGGCTGTACCTAGTGGCTTTTTTTCCCGAATGTAAGTGATTTTGTAGAAAGGATTGTTGAGATTGTCAAAATATTGTTGAATGACTTCTGCTTTATAATTCACCGAAAGATAAAATTCATTGCATCCGATTTCCACAAACTGATCCATGATATCTTCCACAATGGTTTTCTGATTAACGGGAATAAGCGGTTTAGGCCACACATTGGTCAATGGCGCTAACCGTGTTCCTCGTCCGCCGGCCATGATTACCACAGGGAGGTTTAATTTTTTATCTTCGGGTAAAGTCGAACGTTTTTCTTCAAAAAGATCTTCCCAAAATATGACATCGATTATCTGATTTTGGCTGTCTATGACAGGCATCAATTCATTTCTTCGGATTTTCATGCGTTCTTTCACCTTTTCCAAATCATCTTCAGGATGAGCTACCGTAATATCTTGCCTTACTATCTCCGAAATTTTGGTATTAAGCGGTAAGTTTCTGATAATGGCTCGCTGAATATCGCCAATGCTCAACAAACTAAAAAAGCTGTCGTTCTCATTTAAAACAATGAGCAATTTCCGGTTTATTTCGTCCATTTGCTTTAAGGCATGTTGTAACGAGCAGTCTTTACGGATGCTTATTTGTTGAAAGGTTGTTTTCATGAATTTATTTTTCTAGTTTTCTGGCCGGATTGCCTACCCATGTTTCACCAGCAGGAACATCTTTGGTTACAACTGACCCCATACCGATAGTTGCGCCTTTCCCGATAGTTTTTTGTTCCCTTATTACACAGCCTGTAAAAATAGTAGCATTATCTTTAATTTTTACAGAACCGGTAATTTTCACATGAGGAGAAATCCAAACATTTTCTCCAATAACAACGTTGTGTGCAATATAACAGCCCGCGTTTATTTTTGTCCCTTTTCCAATGATTGTGTTGGAAAGAGCTCCTTTAGCTATTTGACAATTTGCACCTATTTCTACATTTTCATAAATTATAACTCCACTCAGATGAGGAAATTTAACAAGTACACCATCCTTATCACGTTCGCATCCTAATCCATCTGTTCCAATGACTGAACCTGCATGAATAATTACCTCGTTTTCGACTGTTACATTGTCGTAAAGTGTGACATTTGAATGTATGGAAACATCATTTCGAATAATGCACTTCCCAACAGTAGTATTGGCACCTATATAAACGTTTTCCCCGATTTGGGCATCGGGATGAATAACTGCCGAGGGATGTATGCCGGAAATTGGTTTTTCTACAAAAAATTCATTTCCTACTTTTGCAATGGCTAATTTTGGATTGTCTACCACCAATAAAACTTTTCCTTGATTTTTCAAAGTTTCGGAGAATACTACTTCTTTGTCCACAATGATCACTTTTGCTTTTGATGTTTCGGCAATTTTTTGCTTATCCTGTTTGGCCGGATTGACCCAATCCAATGTTAATTCATCGACATGTTCCGGATCTCTCAGGTATCTTACGACAACAGAGTCGGGCTCTCCGTAAACAGCTATCAGGCTGTTATCCAGAAACGTTATAATATCTTTTAAATCAAAAATTTTCTCCACTGTCATAAATCTTTTAATAGATTGGGAATTCATTTAAATCGAAAAGAAGTTCCTTTGGAATCGGTGTCCCATCATGATAATGTGCTATCACTGCCTTGTAATCTTCCACAAGTCTTTTTGCGGAAGTTGTATTGTTAAAGGTACGTGTTACAAATTCCTTAGCATTTGAAACAAGCATTTGTGCATAATTTTCATCATTCATCAATTTTAGCATATTGTTTGCCAAACCTTCTATATCTCCTATTTCGGCTAATAGAACGCACTCTTTTTCCCTATTTAAGTAAGGGGTTCCTGATGTTTTATAAGTAACCACCGGAAGTCCTAATAATATAGGTTCTATTACCGTTCCGTTTATAATCGCAGTAATGCCGGGAACCACAGCAAATTTTGATTTAAGCACTTGTCTGAACATATCTTCGTGAAGCGGAAAATAATCGTGAAAAACAACATTGTCTTTTAAGTCCAGTGCTTCAATTCTTTTTATAAGAAGCTGTTTATATTTTTTTGGACAATATCCTATCACATTTAGCTTAACTGAAGGTTTTTCCTTTTTTACCAGAGCCAAAGCGTCCAATGTATCTTCAATCCCTTTATTTTTAACCACACGTGCAGCATAGAAAACAAAATCAAATTCTTTTCTAATATTTTTTTCAATTTTTGGCGGATGTTGAATAGGAAAAAACATTTTAAAAATAATGGCATTTGGATTATTGTTAAGTAACAGATCATGGTATAGTCTACCTGTACAGCCAAAATATTTTTCCTTTTGATGAATTTTAAATTCGATTTCTCTTTCAAAATCAGACCCAATTCCAAACTGTTTCAATCTGGGATTATTAGCGATTGTTTGGAGCGAAACATAAATAGGAATGTTTTCTATATCTAAAACGGAAATAGAATAATAAATATTTTCTGCACCTATCAAATTAACAATGTCGGGTTTTATAGCAGCAACTATTTCGTTGATTTGTTTTCTGTTTTTAGTATATTTTGATTTTTTGTTCAAACCTAATTTGTTGATGATCAAAGTATAAATATTATCATTTTCGGATTTGAAAAAATGATAATAAATACCATTCATTTCGAAGTCAAATCTTTTCCTCTTAAGACCTACATGTGGTGCAATAATATGCAATTCCACGTCCTCAAATTTTTCAAATTCCTTAATCAAATTATTCACCCAGGGAGCAAAATCTCCGTATTTAAATTTTGCTTTTCTTAAGATAGTTCTCAAAAAATTAGATATTCTCATCTTGGAAAGAGGTAATTTTTCTCTGACTTTTATATTCGAGAAATGACAAATCCAGGCAACTTTAATTTTTTCTTTCTGCATACTTCATTGTATTTATTTTATTTCTTAGCAAAAAAAGTGACGCAGCACTTATAAGAAAAACGGTAAAAGGAGCTAATACACGGCCCCATGCTGCTCCAAAGAAGCCTTGTGTTTTTATTAAATAAAAATATGCTGCTACGGCTATGACAGAACTTATAATTTTATTAAACAGCCCTATTTTGGTAAATCCAAATGCATTAATGATTCCTTCTATTGCAACCATTAAATAAGTTGCAAAAATTCCAATAGATAAAATCTTTGCAAAATGATAGGCTTCTGTGTATCGATTTGCTGTGAGGATAGCAATAACCGGTTTAGCGAAAAAAACAAATATTATAATAATGGATATAAGCAATGATGAAATGAGAGCAACAATTTTCACCAATTTTTTGTAATTATATTGTGCCACTGCCTTATAGGTGTCAGGTTCAAAAGTTTGAGCTAAAGCTGTATAAAAAAAAGATAGATAACCTGTTATTGATATGGCTATTGCATATAATCCCATATTCGACACATCATTAAGAGGCTCCAATAAAGCAAGATCTATTCCCGTTAAAAAATACTGAATTATATAGGAACAGGAAACGGGCCAACCGAATAAAACTGCTTCTTTTAAAATGGATTTGTCTATCCTGAATTTTGAACGTAATTTTTTTATGGCATAGAGTCCGATACAAACAGATGAAAGCAGCAAAGCCGACATTCTGCCAACAGCACCAAACTTAAATACAATTACTAATATGATGGAAAGCAAAATAGTAATCAAAGAAGCGGACATCGTAATTTTGAAATAACGTTTTGCTTCACTCCTCATTCGGCATTCTACCTGATAAAGCAATAAAAAATTATTGAAAAACAGTTGAAAAACACTCATCATGGCGAAAGGGAAAAACGGCAATTCAACTCCGGCAATACGACAATACGTAAAAAATAACACTAAAATAAGCATGCAAGATATTGCTCCCCAAATAAGCAAAGCAGTAATTATTGTATCAAGTGTTGCCTGTCTTTTATTTTCCGGTATTTTAAAATATTTACGCACGTAAAAAGAAATGAGTGAAAAGTTCAGTATAGGCGTAAAAAGCGAAGCGAAGGAAGAATAATAACCAATAATAGAATAATCCATTGACGATAAATTGGCAGCTAAAAATGGATTAAATAAAACTGACAAAATTCCTGAAACAATAGCCGATAAAAGGTATAAAGAAAGATTTCTTATCCTGGATAAATTGCTTTTTAATATAGATAAGTATTTATTCATTTAATTTATTTACATGGTAAGAAAAGAGAATATTTTGGATTATATCTTCTCATACAACAACATAAACGCTTCTGCATATTTTACTCCGGCTCTACTGCCACGATAACGTGCCAATGCTTCAATTGAGCTTAGACTTCTTGGATATGGCTCTTTCATAACTTCACTTTTGTAAATAGACATAATCTGAAGTTTTTTCTCCAGAAAGGGAGAAATATCCACAAACACATTGGGAACAAAAGCATTGTTTTGAATAGCCGGAGCAAATTCTGTTTCCGATAGAGTTTCGTACATCAATATTTTTTCAATAAAGGGATAGCGAAAGTTTTTGGTGCAACTGTAAACAGCTTCAAAAGCAACGCGATGATCGGAATGGACATCGTTATAAAAATTAAGATATATTACCGTAGGCTGAATCTGGTAGATGTATTTCGAAATTTCAAGAATAATTTCTCCCAAAGGGTTCCTGTCCAATTCGGCATCAAGGAATGAAAGGTGTTTAAAATTTTCAAAATTGTATGTTCCGGCAACCTCGTTTACGTATTGTTTTCGCAAATCCACAATATTTGCTTTTGCTCGGGTTAAAATAAGCCAAAAAATCTTATCTCCTTTTTCTTTATGTTTTAATATTGTCCCGCCACAACCCAACGTTTCGTCATCCGGATGGACAGAAACAACTAGAATATTTTTCATAACAAGTAAAAAATGTTGTTTTTTATTTTATTTCAAAATCTTTTTTAATAGGCCAGGATTCGCCCAATATATTCCTTTTTGTTTCAAGTCTTTGCTAACCACAGAGCCGACACTTATGACACACTCTTCTGCAATTCCCAAGCCATTAACCATTACCGATTGACTTCCAAAAAAAGTACCGCGACCTATCTTGCAATTACCATTTATTATTGCCCCCGTGGATATATGGCAATAATCTCCTATGACGACATCGTGTTCAATATTGGCAAAAGTATTAATTATGCAGCTTTTTCCTATCACAGCATCCGCATTAACCATGGCTTGATGCATAACAACTGTTCCTTCTGCAATTTTTGCATAGTTGGATACATGAGCAGTAGAAGCAATTACAGTAGCTAATTTGCCACCGGCATTTACAATCTTTTGGTGCAAATTTATTCGTAAAGAAGCATCTTTTATTTGACCAACAGTAACTAAAAATAAAACTTCATGAACAAATTCCGATATATCCTTATCAGTACCCATAATTGGATATCCGAGAATTTTTTCTCCTACCTTTTCAGGTAAATCCAGAATCCCCTTAATGGTATATCCGGTACTTTCAGCAACATCAATCACTGATTTGCAATGACCCCCTCCGCCTACTAATATGAGATTTTTATTTTCCATTTACTGTCTTACACTGCTAGGAATATTTATCACTCTATCAGCAAACCATTGAGTATTGGCTAAACCGTCGTTTTCACAATCTTTGAACATCGGCAACCTGCTCATCAATTCCCAGATTGGACGTGTCATGACTCCATTATCGTTGCTATATTGTAGAAATTCCTGTTGACTTTCTTTATCCTTCAAGATAATTGCATTTAACCAATAGTTGGATCGACAATTTTTGGGTTCGGTGAAAAAAGTTATGTCGGGATAACTTTCGAAAAAGGTTTTATATTTTTCTGCCGTTTCCCGTTTATTGGTTATAAAATCATCCAATTGCTCCATTTGAGCACATCCCAAGGCTGCATTGATATTTGGCATGCGGTAATTATATCCGATATGATCATGCGCAAACTCCCAACGATGGGGAACTTTGGCTTGGGTGGACAGGTGTTTGGCCAATTTGCCAAGCTCTTCGTCCTGAAAAAGCAACATTCCTCCACCTCCGGTAGTAATGGTTTTGTTGCCGTTAAAACTGAGAATTCCAATTTTCCCGAAAGTACCCGTATGTTGACCTTTATATAAACTGCCTATACTCTCTGCAGCATCTTCCACCATTTCCAAATGGTATTTGTTGCATACATCTATTAATTCATCCAAGTGCGCGGGATGGCCGAAAGTATGCATCGGAACACATGCTTTAATTCTCCTTCCGGTTCGTTTGTTAAAACAGGCATCACCTTTAATTTCGGCATTTTCTTTTAACCAGGTTTCCATCGCATGGGGCGACAAACCCATGGTGTCTTTATCTACATCAACAAAAACAGGATATGCACCAATGTAACTGATAGCGTTACAAGTAGCGATAAATGTCAGAGCCTGGGTTATCACTTCATCGTTTCTTTCAACCCCTACTAAGAGCAATGCCATATGCAGCGCATTGGTACCATTCACACAAACTACCGCTTTTTCTGCTCCGGTATAATCTACCATCATTTCTTCAAATCGGTCGACAAACTTTCCGACACTGGATACGAATGTGGTATCGATACATTCGTTCAGGTATTTTTTTTCGTTTCCTTTAAATGTCGGTGAATGTAAAGGAATGGTTTCCTGTGTGCCATATAACTCATGTATAAAAGCTATAATATCTTCATACATTGTATATCTCGTATTTATATTTTTTCAGATTATTTTTATCGAGAAACCACTTCACCGTTTCCCGCAAGCCGTCTTCGAGAGAATAAGAGGGTGTAAAGCCGGTTAATTGTTTTATTTTGGTGTTGTCGCCACGTAAACGGAATACCTCGGAGTTTTTGGGACGAAGCCGTTGTTTGTCTTCCACAAAGGCAACATCGGCGTTCATGATTTTAGCAATCAATTGCAACGTGTCGCGCATGGAAATTTCCTGATTGCCGGCAATATTCACTTCCTGACCGATGGCTTCATCGCACGCTGATAATTCTACAAAACCCTTACACGTATCTTTCACGTAATTAAAATCGCGAGTAGGCGTAAGATCTCCCACTTGAATTTCTTTTTTCCCGTTTGCTATTTGCGTAATAATAGTAGGGATGATGGCTCTTGCCGATTGACGAGGACCGTAGGTATTAAACGGTCGGGCAATAACGACCGGAAGTTCGAAGGCATTGAAAAAACTCATGGCTATAGCATCTGCACCAATTTTTGTAGCCGAGTAGGGCGATTGCGGTTGTTTGGGATGCTTTTCGTCAATCGGTACATATTGGGCAGTACCGTAAACTTCCGATGTTGAGGTTACGATTACCCTGTCAACACCATTTTCCCTGGCAGCCTGACAGATGTTGAGTGTTCCCTTGATATTGGTATCCACATAACTGTCCGGTGCAATGTAGGAATAAGGAATAGCAATAAGAGCTGCAAGATGGAAGATAATGTCAATATCTTTTGTGATGTGTTTGCACAAATGCGGATCTCTTATGTCTCCTGTTACCACTTCCAGCAGGGGATGATGAATGCCTTCCAACCAGCCCCAATCGTTGAACGAATTATAATAGGCCAGTGCTTTTACATGGTAGCCTTTTTCCAACAGCATCTCGGTAAGGTGTGAACCGATAAAACCATCTGCACCCGTAACCAGAACTTTATTGTTCGACATTGTTTGTGTATACATCGCTATGTGATTTCATTAGTTAATACTATTTTGCAATAAATTCGATGATTCGTTTACTGGCAAGACCGTCGCCATAGGGGTTGGTTGCCTGTGCCATAGCATCATAATAAGCTGGGTCGTCCAAGAGCATGGAGACTTCTTTTACAATCAAATCGTAATTGGTGCCGACCAGCTTTACCGTGCCGGCATCGACCGCCTCGGGACGCTCGGTGGTGTCGCGCATCACCAGTACGGGTTTGCCCAGTCCAGGGGCTTCCTCCTGAATACCTCCACTGTCGGTCAATACCAACGTGCTTTGTTCCATCAGATATACAAAAGGAAGATATTCCAGCGGCTCTATAAAGAAAATGTTGAGTTCGTCACCGTAGGTGCCCGATATAGCTTCCTCACCGAAGATTTCCAGGATGGGTTTACGCACATTGGGATTGAGGTGCATAGGATAGACAAAATCGACTTCGGGGTACTTCTCAGTAAGGGTCTTAATGGCGTTGCACATATTTATAAACCCGTCGCCGAAGTTCTCACGACGGTGGCCGGTAATCAGCACCAGCTTCTTGCCGTTATGCAGGCGTACTGTATTGTATCCTGCCTTTTTTAATTGTTCCTGCAACTGACCGGACAAGGATGCGTCCTGCTTAATTTTATCCACCACCAGGTAGAGGGCATCGATCACGGTGTTGCCGGTGACGGTGATGGTTTCTTCTTTTACGCCCTCCCTCAACAGGTTCTCCTTGCTGAGCGGGGTGGGAGCGAAGTTGTAGGTGGCGATGCGGCCGGTGATTTGCCGGTTCATTTCTTCCGGCCACGGACTGTAGATATTGTGTGTGCGCAAACCGGCTTCGATGTGGGCAACAGGTATCTGTTGGTAAAAGGCCGCCAATGCGGAGGCCATTGAAGTGGTGGTGTCGCCGTGAACAAAAACCACGTTGGGTTGCACTGCTTTTATTACATCCCGCATCCCCAACAATACTCTTGCTGTGATATCGTAGAGATCCTGTCCGTCTTTCATGATGTTCAGGTCGTAATCGGGCACAATCTCAAATAAATGAAGTACCTGATCGAGCATCTCACGATGCTGACCGGTAACGCAGACGAGTGTTTCAAACTGATCGGTATGTTGTTGAAATGCTTTTATCAGCGGTGCCACCTTGATGGCCTCAGGTCTTGTGCCAAAGACAAGCATTAAACGCTTTTTGTATATCATTCTTTCAGCTTTTTTTAAAAATGCCGCAGAAGTCGAGGATGATTTTGTCTTCTCTCCAGGGGAGGGTTTTGAAGGGTTCGTGGGCGACTAGGAAGGCAACGATATCGGCTTTCTCGTAAGCCTCGCGGTAGTCGGTCAGCTTGAAGACCTTGTGCTCGCTGATGTTGGGTTCCACGATCAGGAAATCGGCATCGTTGTGCCCCTGCATCACCTTGGTGGCGATATACTTTGCGGGCGATTCCCGCAAGTCATCGATATTGGGTTTAAAAGCAAGGCCCATAAGCGCTACAACAGGTTCTCGCCCCTGCTCCAGCTCGAACTGTCTGATGGCCTGCTGCGTCTTCTCAGCACACCAGAAAGCTTTGTAATTGTTGATTTCACGGGCCTTGCCGATGATCTGACTCTCCAATGGGAAGTCGGCCGTGATAAAGTAGGGATCCACGGCAATGCAATGACCTCCCACTCCGCTGCCGGGCTGCAGGATATTTACTCGTGGGTGCTTGTTGGCCAGGGCGATCAGTTCCCACACGTTGATACCGGCCTTGTCGCAGATAAGTGACAACTCGTTGGCGAAGGCGATCTGCACGTCACGCGATGAATTTTCGGTAAGCTTGCACATCTCGGCGGTACGGGTATTGGTTTTATGTAATGTTCCCTTCACGAAGCGACTGTAGAAATCGACAGCTTTCTCGGTTGAAGCTTCGTCGATGCCGCCAATTACCCGGTCGTTGTGTACCAGTTCGTAGATGACATTTCCCGGCAATACCCGTTCGGGACAGTAGGCAATATAGATGTTGTTTTTCAGCTCGGGACGTTCGGTATAGATGAGTTGCGCCATTTTTTCCGTTGTGCCCACCGGCGAAGTCGATTCGATGATGAAAAGATCGCCTTCTTTCAAATACGGAAGGATCGTGTGTGTGGCAGCCTCCACGTAGGAAATGTCCGGATCGTGATTGGTCCCTTTAAAAGGGGTTGGTACCACGATCAAATACACGTCGCAGGTTTCGGGTTGGAGCGAGGCTCTGAGTTTGCCCTGTGAAACCACTTGTCCACACAGCTCCTGCAATCCGGATTCTACGATGTGGATGCGTCCTTGGTTGACGGTATCGACAACTTTCGGATTGATATCCACGCCGACGACATCAATGTCGTGTTGTGCTGCAATAATAGCTGTGGGCAATCCGATATATCCCAGCCCCATAAAACATGCTTCCATGAATTTTTATGATTTATTTTTATTATTCTCTACCATCTCCCTACTTCTGTGATTATTTTGACTATGGATTTGATGAGGGTTTCAATTTTGTCGAGGGTGTGGGGGAGTTTGTTCATTTTTGTGACACGTGAGCGGATTTGTTTGGAGAGGCGGTTGAGTTCTGCGGTTATTTGTTCCATCTCCTTGAAGCTCTTTGTCTGCAGACGTGCAATTGTCAGCCTTTCGGCGTTGCGGAGGGCAAGAGCGGAAAGTTCAAGCACTTCTCTTTCTTTTTTTGAGAGTTCTGGGTCGAGACGCTGTTCGTCTATTTTGCTTAGGGCTTCTTGTATCTCTTTAAGGGTCTGATTGCAGGTCTCAATTTTAGTAGAACTGTTATTTTCGCTCATCTTTTTTCAACTCCTTGATTAAATCGTTTAACTGTGATGAGATGGCATTAAGTTCGGCAAGCTCTTCAAACCATATCTCTGCCGGCTTTCGTTTGTCCAGCTCTGTAGCTAATTTGTGATGTGCTCTTTTGAGGCTTCGCAGGCCGCTTACGCACCTGTTGCGAATGGTTTTGGAATGTTCGAGATTTTCTACCAGCTCCACATAGTGGCGGTCCTGGTCTATTTGGGGTGTCTCTCCTGAATTTTCCATCTGTCGCAGGTAAGCGTAGTAATTATTGCGAAGTCCTTGGGATTCGTTGTTGATAAGTTCGTTGACCTCGCCTCGGAGGAGGAGGGCTATGAGGGCGTCGCTGCAGAGGGTTACCAGTGTGTCTCCCTCTTTCACAAATGTTTGTACTGCCTTGGCTTGTCGGTTTTTCATGTAGGTTTCACTCAGAAAACCTGCGTACTTGCCTGACAGTTTAGCGACGCCCTCAGGGAGCTCCTCCTCCGTCACCTCAAGTTGGTTGAACCTGAGGATGGCGGAGTCGAGCTTGTTGCCAAGACCGCGCATCTCTGTGCCGATTGACTTCCACCGTGCTTCATTGCTCAGGCTGCGCAGAGCCCGAAGATAGCTGTTCAGTACATCGACGTAGATATCTGTCCTTTCGGCCAGCTTCTTGTCGTCCAGGTTTCCTTGGGCAAGTGCATTGATTTCATTGAAGCGAGCTTCGGCGGAAGTGAGCGATGCGGCATAGTATAGACCGCGTTCAAGGCGGTTGTTGGAAAGCTCTTTGAAGAGGATTGAGGGTGAGACCGCAATTGTGTCGGAGACTACTGCCAGGTTGTTGACTGATTCTATCTGTGATTCGGTGAGTACTGCGCAGCTGCTCATCCAGGAGCTGCTCAGCAGTACTAAGGTTGCACAGAGTAGTACCGACTTGATGCGATAAGGGCATTTCTTCAAAAGCATTGGGTTTTATGTTAAAGATGTGAGTTTAGTTAAAAAGACCCCGGTAAAAAAGAGTGGACACCGGGGTCTTGGGTTAATGCTGGTTCCGCATTAGTATTATTTTTTATCGCTGTATCCTTGTGCATATCCGTAGCGATAGCGGTAGGAGTATTTGTAGCCATATTTGTAGCGTCCCTGATTTTTCGGGGTGACTGCCATATTGAGAACAACTGCCACATTACGCAACCGTTTATCGTGTACAATGTTGTTGATGAAGCTGATTGTGTCCTTTTCGGAATAGTTTTCTCTGACTACATATATGCAGGCGTCGGCATATTTGGCCAGCATGAAGGTGTCGGAAACTACTCCTACGGGAGCTGTATCGAGGACTATATAGTCAAACTCTTTTTTTAGTTCGTTGAGCAGTTCTCCAACTCGTCTCTTGGAGAGTAGTTCATTTGGGTTTGGAGGGACAGGGCCGCTTTGCAGCAGGTAGAAGTTATTCTCTACCTGTTCTATTATTTCGTTGTAATCCTGTATCTGGCCTGCAAGGTAGGAGCTTAAGCCGATTTCTCTTTTTGGAACTCCTACTCCTTTTGCAAGTTTCGGGTTGCGGATGTCTGCTCCTATTAGTATTGTTTTTTTGTCCATAAGAGATAGGCTCCTTGCAAGATTGGCGGAGATGAAGGTTTTTCCCTCCAGTGTTACTGTGGAAGTAACGAGTATCACATTTTGTTCCTTCTCGCTAAGCATGAAGAGAAGATTATTTCTCAAAGTCCTGAACATCTCGTTGATTACGGATGTGTCGTTGGGCTTTACTACTATTTTAACACGGTCCGAGAGATTTTCTACTTTGATGATGTCTCCTATTATGTTGATATCCTTGAGACCGGCCATGTCATCCATCCCTGTGATTTTTGTCTGGAAATAGTCTTTGAGAAATAGAATTATGGCAGGGATTGAAAGTCCTATGAGGAAGAAAAGGAATAGAACAAGGCCTGTTTTTGGCGAAACCGGATTTGGTGAGGAGTGAGGTCTGGCTATGATTTTTGCCTTGGGTGCTACACCTGCTTGTGTGAGGTTGGTCTCTTCACGTTTTTGAAGGAGATATGTGTAAAGGGCTGATTTTACCTCCTGCTGTCTCAGGATGTCTGTATATTGTCTTGAGACTGTAGGTATGCTGTGGATTTTGGAAGAGGTTATGGTGTTTTCACGCTCGAGGTCGCGGAGGGCTATCTCACAGGCGTTTTTTTCGTTTGCCAGAGATGCTCTGATGCTTTCATGCATTGCTGCTATCTGGTTGTTGAGCTGTTTAGCGGATGGATTTATCTCCGATGCCGATGTCTGGACTCTCTCTCTCTCCATGAGAAGTTCGTTGTAGCTTTTTATGACAGCTAATAAGCCGGGGTCTGTGATGCCGAGGTTGGGTATCAGTTTATTTTTATTTTCGGGGTTGGAGATGAAGTTTTGAATGTAGGTTATTAGATTGAGTTGTGTCTCTATTTCGAGCCTCTTGGCGTCGTAGCTGGAACTTTTCTGGAAATATGATTCAACCTGTGTTGGGATGTCGGTCACCTGTTTCTCCTTTCTGAAGGCCTCAACCTGGTATTCTACATCTCCAAGCTCCATGGCTATGTTTTTGAGTCTTTCGTCTATAAATACTGCTGTGTTGTAGGCTACTTTATTTTTGTCTTCAGCTGCCTGTCTGTTGTATTCTTCAATGAGGGCTGCGAGGAATTCTTCGCCTTTTTGTCTGACTTCTGATTTGAGGTTTATGTCGAGTTGGGTGGATTGCTTGGTTGTGGGGGCTATGGTCATATTGTTGATGATGTTTTTCGCCACGCTCATTGCATTCATGACTGTCACTTCGAGGGATCTGTTTTCCATTGGCACTCCTTCGTGTTTTGCAATGTAGAACTTACCAACGGGGAGTGTGATGATTGCCGGGAGTTTGTCTATAGTGAGGGTTTGTGTGTTTTTTTGGTATTTTGCTTCAACTCTGAATCCTTCATTGCCGTGTTTGGTGAAAGTCAGTGTCACTGTGCAGGGTATTTTGTCAGGTTCTATGTCTTCCCATCTGACGTAGAGAGGGCTGTTTTTGTACAGGTCTGGTTCGTAGAAATGTGTCGGATTGACGTATCGATAGGTAGTATTTAATTCGAGGTCTGTAACTATTTTACAAACCATGTCGGGAGATTTTAAGATTCCTATTTCATTGTCTATGTTGCTTTTGGAAAAGGCACTCATTCCCATGTCTTCGAGCAGAAATTGTTCCTGCATACTGTTTTGTTCCTCTTTGATGAGGACTGAGGTAGTGACTTCGTATTGTGGAGTCTGCATTTTGATGAAAATGACTCCGGCGGCAAGGAGCAATATTGCTGATAGAGCGAAGAGGTACCATTTGCTGAGGAATGTGAATACTAGTTGTTTGATGTCTATTTCCTGTGATTCGTTGGTGTCGACAGGCTGATTGGGATTTTGAGTCTCTTGCATGGTTGGTGGTAAGTGGTTAGTGGTAAGTGGTTAGTGGTCAGTGGTTAGTTGTTGTTTAAAATTGTGAAGATGAGTGTGGCGACGGAGACGAGTGTGGAGACAATTGAAATGGTTATGCTTTCTGTCGCTCCAATTCCGGCTGATCTTGCCTTTGTTCTGTTTGGCTCTACGTAAAGTACGTCGTTTTGCCTCAAGTAGTAGAGGTCGAGATTGGAGAGAAGTGAAGCGCTCTCAAGATTTATTCTTGAAATGCTCTTTTTGCCTGTAGCATCTTCTCTTATAAGTAATACATTATCTCTTTTTCCGTAGATTGTCAGGTCTCCGGCAGTGGCAAGTGCATCGAATATAGTACATTGCTCGTTCATGAGGGTGTAGGAGCCTGGTTTATTCACTTCACCGAGTACCGATATTTTATAGTTTTTGAATCTTACATTGACTACTGGCACTTCTGTTATGTAGTTTGGGTAGATTTTGCTTTTTATCAGCTCTTGGAGTTCAACTCTTGTCAGACCTATTACTTTTAATTTGCCTATGACTGGGTAATCTATGCATCCCTGGTTGTCAACGACATAAGTTTGCAGCTCTGCTCCTGTGATTGATACTCCGGCTGTGCTGATGACTCCGCTGCCTGCGCTCGATCCGAGGTTGAATGGGGCTGCAGCTTCGGGAACGGTGGTGTTGACTGCTATTGTGAGTACGTCTTTGGGCATGATTCTGGCTTCGTAGATCATTGCTGATTTTTCGAGGTCATACTTGCTGATGTTGTCGGCATCTTTGAGATAGGTGACGTGTTTGCCGGCGCTGCATGCGTTTAGAATTATCGCGCATGCTGCTACTGTGAGTAAGTGTGTGTATTTCATTTGTGTGGGACTCCACCTGTCGGAGTTTGTTGTAATTTGTTTATTATTAGGCATTTAAAAATTGGGCTTTTATATTTTTGATTTTTTATAGTGGTCATTTTCAATGTTTTACAACAAACTCCGACAGGTGCAGGTTTTCGTCGAGTTTTTCATATTCAGGGGAGTTGTTGCTCAGAAACTCTGGTATCAGGTTCTTGAGCTGCCTGACTATCTCGACTGGTTGGCAACACTCGGCTGCCATTGCTATAAGTGTCTCAATGCTTGGCAGGACGTAGTTGTAGTTGTAGTGACGCACCTTCGCAATGCGAAGCTTGGGATGGTGCGTCGGTATTGTGTTTTCGTCGTTGGCGAGTAGCTCTTCATAGAGCTTCTCGCCAGGGCGCAAGCCTGTTTCGATAATTTGTATGTCCTTACCGGGGGTCAAGCCTTTGAGTCGTATCATTTTTTCTGCCAAGTCGTAAATTCTCAATGGTTTTCCCATGTCAAACACATATATTTGTCCTCCATTGCCCATGCAGCCGGCTTCGAGTACGAGACTGCAAGCCTCGGGAATTGACATGAAATAGCGCACGACATCTCTGTGTGTTACTGTTATCGGTCCCCCGTTTTCTATTTGTTTGTTGAAAAGTGGAACTACTGAACCGTTGGAACCCAGGACATTGCCAAATCTTGTAGTTACAAAGTGTGTTTTGCATTCTGGTAGTGTCTTATAGAGATGGTGATAGAGTGACTGAACGTAAATTTCAGCTGCTCTTTTGGTTGCTCCCATGACACTTGTTGGGTTGACTGCCTTATCGGTGGAGATCATTACAAATTTTTCGGTTCCGAATTCTACTGAAAGGTCTGCTACTATCTTGGTTCCAAGCACGTTTGTCATAATTGCAACTGCTGGCTGTCTCTCCATCATTGGCACGTGTTTGTATGCAGCTGCGTGGAAAACTACATCAGGCTTAGCAATCTCAAATACTTCGTGCATTTTTTTCAGGTCACTTACTGATGCAATTACAGGTTTGATCTTGATTCCTCTTCTCAGTGGCACCATATCGAGGTAAAGTTCGTGCAATGGGCTTTCTGCCTGGTCGAGCATTGTTATTTGCTTGCAATTGAAATATGTTAGTTGTCTGCAGATTTCTGATCCTATGGAGCCTGCTGCACCTGTGACCAGGACGCTTTTGCCTTCCAGCATAGGTGTTAGTTCCTCTTTATTAATTTCAATTGTATTTCTGCCTAGAAGATCTTCAATGTTTATTTTTTTAAATTTTGACTCGTCTTCGGTTCTTACGATTTTAGCATCAATTTTTTCATTGTTTTTCTCAGTGCTGGTGCTTTCAGTATTGTTTTCGCTTTTATTTGCACTTGTCTCTTCGAAACCATTTTCATACCAGTTGTTGACTTTTGACGCATTCTCATTCCATTTGCTTTTGTTATAAGGATTTACAAGGATCAGTTCAACGTCGGCGTAAATGCAGTTATCAAATAGTTCTTTGTCAAACATATCTATATATTTTCTGTAAAGGAGAACAGTTTGAGCATTGAACCTCTTCATCTGTTTTTTGATCTCTTCAATTGTGGCTTTTGAAGACAAAACAGGCAGACCATCCACCATTTTACCAATATGTGTCTCATTACTTGAGATGTATGCAATTGGTTTATATTGCCCATCTTCTTCTGCTCTTATATTTTGGGCGAGTTGGACAGATTCTATATCACTTCCTAAAATGAACGCGTTTTTTCGTGTAGTTTGTATTGTCTGACTTAGATAGTAGTATGCAATACGGATTGTAAAGCGCATCAGCACTTGAAGTGTAAGGATCATCGTTCCTACCATTGGTCCGAACCAAAATTGGAACGTGATTGGGTTTTGGCTGTTCTTTGTGGCGTAATTGATTATGGATCCTGCAAGTGTAAAAGAGACTATAGAGACTAAGTTGCATAATATCACTTTGCCGAGGTCATTCATTGTGGAGAATCTCAGAACTCCATGGTGCGTTCTGAAAATGAGCGAGTTGATAAAGTAAATGCTAACGATTAGTGCTAGTTTTAGAAAGAAGTGATTATGCTCATAGCTGGAAATTGACTTACGAAAAAGCCACAACAAAATGAAACTCACAATTACTATGATGGTGTCAAGCGTTAGGATTGACCACCTTGGCAAATAATTACGTAAGTGCTTGACTATATATTGTTGGCTCTTATCCAAAAAGTTTTTCATAGTTTTTTGAAGTACGTTCGTGATTTAAAGTTAGGTCGTTAGTTGAAGTTAGGTCGTGAGTTGAAGTTAGGTCGAAGGTGCTCTAATAATTAAATTTAGGAGGAAAATTTAGTTTTTATATATAGATTTTTCTATTTTTTATGAACTGTATTTGATCTAAAATTAAATGTGATCTTTAGACTTTAAGCGATCTGCATTCGCCTAATGTTCAAATGCTTATCTTTTAAAAAAGGTTCGGTTAAGTACATAAAAATGCCGGTGAGTCACATTTTCATGAGTTCACCGTTTAGGTTAATTGTCTGAAAACAAAAATAATTATAATTTTTTAAAAAAAAATTGTTTTTTTAAATTTGGCAGGGAGCGCGACCTGTCGGAGTTTGTTGTAAAACGCTGAAAATAAATACTTTGAAAAAATGAAATATAATACTTCTCGATTTTTAAATGTCTCAAAAAGAGCATTTTACAACAAACTCCGACAGGTGGTGCTGCTGGTTTTTGTTTTTTCTTTTGCTTGTTCAGAGGTATTTAGCGCTGGCAGAGGAGATAGCATTGTTAGGTTTGCCTATTTGGCTGACGTGCATATTTCTGTAGGGACTACCAGTGTTGAGGATTTGGAGAATTCTGTAAGGGACATTAATGTGCTGAATGCTTCAATGAGTGCAGGTGGAAAATTCATTGATTTCGTGATAGTTGCAGGCGATGTCACAGAGTTTGGAAGTGATGAGGAAATTGCTCTTGCGAAGTTGATTTTGGACAAACTGACTGTACCTTATTATATAGTGTCTGGCAATCATGATTCTAAGTGGAGTGAGAGTGGCTGCAATACTTTTGCAAGAGTTTTTGGTTACGAAACGTTTGATTTTGAGGCAGGTGGGTTCAGATTTATTGGCTGTAATTCTGGCCCGAACATGAGGATGGCTCCGGCTCTTGTTCCGCGTGAAAGCATGATATGGCTTGATTCTCTTACAAGGGTAATTCCTAAAGGGACTCCGGTAATTTTTGTAAATCACTATCCTTTGACCGATGAGATGTTGAATTATGCTGAGGTGTTGGAATATCTTGCGAGGACTAATATTCAGCTTGCTCTTTGTGGACATGGACACAACAATCATCAGATGAGCTATTTGATGCCTTCAGCGGGGAATAAAATCATTCGTGGGGCTATGGGTCGGTCGAATTTGCGTGCTGGTCGTGCTGGCGCGGGGTATAATATTGTTGCTATTGATTCTCTGCGTATTACGTTTGCTGAGAGGATGAATGGCAAGACACTTGAGCCGTGGTGTTCTTATGATTTAATTTTGAATGCTTCGCCTGCTGTAACTGCTTCGGCAAAAGCCGGTTCTCTTACTGATGCCGGTTCTCTTACTGATGCCGGTTCTCCTGTTGCTGACTCATTGGTCAAGCCGATTTGGATTTTTCAGGACAATTCGGATATTGGCTCTGGAGCAGCCTATGCTGATGGAGTTGTTTATTTTGCAAATACTGCCGGGTATGTGAAGGCGCTTGATGCGATTTCTGGCACTCTTTTGTGGAGTTACAAGACGGGTGGAAAGATTTTTTCTACTCCGGCTGTCAGCAATGGTCGTCTTGTGGTTGGGTGTACAGATGGCTATATTTATTGCTTTGATATTAAGGGAATTAGTTTAAGAAATTTTGAGGCGGAGCTGGAAAGGGCGGAGCAGGCAACTTCGGGAACATCAGGTCAGGTAGCTGGGGGAACATCATGTCAGGTAGCTGGGGGACCATCATGTCAGGCAGTTGGGGGAGGAGGTTCAGATGATGGCAGACTTATTTGGAGGGTTAGGGCTGAAAAGAGTGTTTTGCCGGCACCTGCAATTTACAAAGGTGTTGTGTATATTGGTGCTTCTGATGGCAAATTTCGAGCTCTTCGATTGTCTGATGGGACTCCTGTTTGGACTTATGATGGTGTCAGGGGCTTTGTGGAGGCTAAAGCTTTGGTTGACAGGGATGGAGTCTATTTTGGTGATTGGCAGAACAGGTTTTATGCTTTGAATCCTAAGTCTGGCAAGCCTATTTGGATTTGGACTAATAATCAGTCTAACAGAATGTTGTCTCCTGCTGCTGTTTGGCCTGTTAAGGCTCATGGCAAAATTTTTATTGTAACGCCTGAGAGGGTGACTTATGCTTTATCTGCTGTTGATGGCAGGGAGGTATGGAGTGTCAAAGGCGGTCGGGAGTCGATAGGGATTTCGAGTGATGGGAATGCTATTTACGTTAAAACAATGCAGGATTCGGTTTTTGCCTGGTCGACATTGTCTGATTCGCCGGTGCGTGTATGGTCTTCTTTTGCTGGATTTGGTTACGAGATTGCGCCATCTCCGATTACTGTGCAGAACGGGCTGCTGTTTGTTCCGACGGATAAGGGGAATATTTTTGCTCTCAGGGAGTCGGATGGGACAGTGGTGTGGAAATACAGGTTTTCGAAAGCGTTGATCAATTATATTCTTCCAATTGGGCTGGATCGGTTGCTGGTCACTTCGATGGACGGCAAGGTGGGGGTGCTGCAGGTGTTCACGCCCGCCCACACCGCCTCGCACCTGTCGGAGTTTGTCGTAAAACGCAGATTTAGAGGTAATTAAAAATTAAGCCGTTTAAAAAGTCAAAAATTACTTTGTTCATTTTCAGCGTTTTACGACAAACTCCGACAGGTGGGTGGGGCCCATTTGTTTTCAGAGTCTATTGTGCAAAGACCTGACATTGAAATTATCCTTTCTGCAAATTGGTCTGCG
>Ga0208825_1000347_pt1 | contig 46741 bp, 43 predicted proteins | sample AD_UKC113_MetaG_FD_184450 | JGI IMG/M metagenome (GOLD analysis project Ga0208825, IMG submission 184450) | Active sludge microbial communities of municipal wastewater-treating anaerobic digesters from Hong Kong - AD_UKC113_MetaG (SPAdes)... | ecosystem: Engineered > Bioreactor > Anaerobic >... | reverse complement strand
TTGATCGACAAGATAATCTTTTATGAGCGAGAATAAATCTACCATTGACTTTGCATCCTGTTTTTTTGTGGTAAAAGAAAAAGGATACAGAGTCAATCATATTTTACAGAACTTTCGCTACACTGCCTAGAAATATGAGAATATCTAAGGTTTCTGCGTTAAGGAGAATACTTTTAAGGGAAGCCCTGTATTCTCCAAATCTTCATTTTCAGGGTTCAGCAGGGTTTCATCAATGAAGAAGGAAAATCTCCTGGTTTTTGGCATTAACGGCAATGAAAAAGTGATTTTACTTTTTAATTTCATAGCTGAACGAAGCCAGCATTCAGGAATTATAAAAAGATACTTTCTGTAACATTTTTCTCACAAATCTCCGGAATTATAGAACTTCCTTTAAAGGAGTCCCCAGGAATCTGAGAACAGTTCACATTTCACAAAAAACCTCAACAATGGACTAACATCAACAACGGACTTACGATTCCCAGAAATTGTAGATTTCCTCTCCACTGGTAATCCAGGCGTTCTTATCAGAGCAGTACTTAAGCACATTTTCATAGAACTTCAGATTTTCTCCCTGCATTTGTGTGTTATGCCAGAGAATTGTTATCACTCCTTTACACTTTTCCACTATATCGATGAGTCGCTTTGTAAGTTCCCAGGCGTTTTCAAGATCAAGCTTCATATGACTTTCAAGGAGAGTGCGATCCATGATTGTTAGAGGGATTTCAAGAATCCCGATTTCTTTTCCGGTTTCAAAGTTATAAGGCCTGAAAGGATGACACATGCCGTTTCTAAACCCACTACAGTCAGAGTATCCAAATGTGCTGTCATATTTGAAGCCTGCTTTGCTCAATAATTCCCAGGTATCCGGTACTCTGAACCTCAAGAAATGGTTTCGGTATCCGATTACTTCTTTTCCCAGGACTTTTTCGAGCCTGAGCTTTTTTTCCTGAATATCTTCAAGGCTGTTGTAGGACTCGTGCCCTCCGTGAAGGCCTACTTCCCATCCGCTGTCGGATATAAAGCCAAGTTCGGACTCCAGATCCTTAATATTATAATTGAAGTCTTTCTCTTCAGAGGTCAGGGCAAGAAAATAGAAACTGGATTTAGCATCATACTTTGATTCCAGCTCCATTATATTCCTGAAGTTCCAATAAGTGTTCCAGGGCTTATAAATTCTGGAAAAAGGAATTTTAAAGGCATCAGCGAACTTACACTCTATCATAGCTTTTACAGACGGTAAAATTCTTCCAGGGTAAACAACATCAATGTCATGGGTAAGACATACTGCAAAGTTTTTATTTTCAGGATACCCCACTTCAAAGTTATTAGAGATCAGAAATTGAGAAATAGTTGGCTCAAAAACATTCCTGTGACTGCTAAGGTAATAAGGGAATCGATCATACTCGTCAGTAAACAGAGAATTGTATTCTTCTTTTTTGGTGTAGAGATCCCAGAGGTCTTCTCTTTGCTTAATTTTCTCAATATTTCCCCCCAACCGATTGCAACCATTCTTAAGATTATAATTTTCCATCTTCACACCTGCTGAGATATAATACTAATCGAATACAAATTGGCAACCAGAAATTCTCGATTTCAAAAAAATCCAGATTTCGGCTCTTTCAGGGAGATTTCAGTTTATTCAGTTTCCTCGTGCACGAGATTATATAAAGCTCTCATTAACGAGTATTTTTTACTGTAATAGCTTACAGTGTAATAAGGCACAAGCTCAGGGGAAAAGCCCATAATAAAATCTGCAAATCGTGAGACGTTTGCAGCCATAACATTCATATATTCAAAATTTTTGGACTTTAAATCAAGAAACTCATTATAATAGAGAAGGGAATTTGCGCCCATCCTGCCAAAAGCCGGATTCAGGACTGAAGACCAGGTGACAGTGCATTTTTTACCATAGAGGTTTAAATGGGCTGCAATGACCTCTCCTTCAGGAGTCTCTGAAACAAACATGTAACCAGCTTTTTTCTCCTGGATAAGTTTGAACACCCTTTCGAAAAACTCCTTTGGAACCGGAGGTTCCAGATTCTGTTTTTCGTATACCAGGGAAAACAGGCGATAATAAGTATCAGGATCGTGTATAACCCTCGTTTTAAGCCCCGCCTCTTCTGCAGTTTTAAGCTCCCTGCGGATCTTCCTTGAAATATTAGTATCAATATTTTCTTTGAGATTCAGGTAGTGAGTATAACGCACACTTGACTCCCAGCCATTCCATGTAAACGGCCTTATATCCTCAAACCCCGGCGAAAATGTGAGATGAATAATGTCAAATCCCTGCTTGAAGAGGAATTCCCTCAGAGAGTTAAGAATTTCATGGGTATCCTGAACGCGTTTTCTCGCTTTGGAACTTGCGCTTTCCATTACAAGGGGGCCGCTGTAGTGAGTCATATTAAAAGTAGAGGACCCTATTTTCAGGATGCCTTTGAAGTTCCTGACAAAAAGAGGGCACCCCCCCACAAGCTCACCATTTCTGAAGCAACCATAAATTCTGAGGTCCTTTGAAAGGACATCTCTGAAAATTTCCAGAAAATCACTTGTGTGAAAGAGTGTCCCCGATGAAGCTTTTTCAACAAGCAGGTCCCATTCTTTGTATTCAGAAGGCAATAGTTCCCTGACTTCAATTTCATCCATTTTAAAACTCCATGTAATAGATGAGATTAAGATCTGGTAAATTCCCATGGAAGTATAAAATGCAGATTTCAATCCTCATCTTGATGTCTGATTTACAGACCCCATCAACCTTTTTACAACGCAGTCCCATCTGTAATATTGAGTAATGTAAGTTAAACTAATTGATCATCGATCAAGAACTTACTTCCATCTTTCAGTAGCGGTTTTCATCTAACCTTTTTATTCAACTACTTTTCTTTAAACAGTTCTTCTTTTAGACGTAATCCAAGATTGATATTTATATACACGCATTACTGTTTCAAAAGCTCTTTAAATTCTGCATCTATAAATCACTATCAATAAATTTGATACGCTTTCAGCAAATATTATCTACATCTCTCTTGAATAAGGAGACACTTAAACTCACTATTTAACCGAGGATAATTTCTTCTATTTCCAGGAAATTAAACCAGATAACAGTTTCCCTGAAAAAAGTAAGTATCATTTTGGATTCAGATCTAATTAACACTGAAAGAAACCGTAAATTTTATTGAAGAGAACATATAATCTGTTTCAGGCGATAAACTTTGAAAGCTACGCCCGTTCCAGTAAACGAAGATTTCAAATTGAAATTGTTATCCGAAATATTAAACATTTTTGATTTGAGATCTTCAGGCAAATTCTCACAAAGAAAAATATAGAATTAGTGTGATCTATAAAACTGTCCTTCAGAGTATGTTTTTCCTGTGAAAATTTTCTATATTATCAGGAATTAAAAGAAAGGGACAAACTGAGAAATTTCTAAAAAATCAGTTCATTACTTACTAAAAATGAAATTTACCGTATTCTTAGTAAGTATGATTTCCATATGTGCTCCCTGTACTACCATTCGAAAATCAGACAGTTCTACCCTCTTCAAGACTTATTTCTTATCGATTCCCATCGAGAAGCCATTCGCAATTTCGGCAGCCTGGGGCAATTTAGTATTTTCACCCCAATAAAGTTCAAGGAATTTCAAGCACATAATCTTTTTGTACCAGTCGCAATCAATTATATCATTTCTGTATTGTACACAAGAAGAATTTAGAAAAACTGAAAAGCAGATAAGATGTAATCAATCTGTAATGAAGATTAAACCCGTGAAATATCTGGAAACATATTAATCCACTCATGAAATTTCACTGATAATACCCTAAGAAGAACTTTTTTCAAGTATTAGAGGTTAATACCCAAAGGTATAGGGATATTAAATGAATGGGAAATATCTTACAAATAATTCAACTATTCCTACGACAACGTTTTGAATCGAGTATAGGGATATTAAATGAATGGGAAATATCTGAAATACGGATGCAAAAACAGAAAAAAAAAGGGAGTTTTCATTATAACCTTCATATTTTTAGCTACAATGGGAACAACTGCCCTTTCAACCGCTTCGCATAATATGACGGTTTATGTTGCAGGTGACGGAAGCGGAGATTTCAACTGTGATGGGACAGATGACCAGATAGAAATCAATGAAGCTCTAGCATACGTAGCAGAAAATACTGAATTCACTACCGTTCATTTGAAAGGCCCGAACACCTACGTTATCTCAGACAAAATTTTCATAGGGAACAATACAACCCTTCAAGGGGACTCCACAGCTGTAATCAAACTTAAAGACAAAGCATCCTGGCTGCAGGAAAAACCACTGATAACCCAGATGAGCATTTCCGGAAACCAGAACATAACTATACAGGGCTTTGAGATCAACGGAAACTACGACGGAAACGCAGAAAAAAAGAGAGGAGATGGATACTATAACCTTATCCATTTCTATAACTGTGATAGCATACATATATGCAATATGTACATGCATGACAGCCATGGAGACGGACTGAGAATAAAAGACAGCAAAAATGTAACATTTCACGACAACAGCCTTTATAAGCTTGGTCATGACGGCCTTTTTGCAATCAAATGCCAGAACGTAGAAGCATGGAACAACACAGTGAGATGCAAGACGAACTCTGCACTGAGAGTTTGGAACTCAAACCATGTAAAATTCCATGATAACATAATATATACGGAATTTGAGCCAGACGCAGGAGGCCCGGGAATTCAGATACAGTATATCAGAGAATCGACCATAAACACCGTCATGAACGATATAGAAGTATATAATAATACGATTTATGATACATATGGTCCTGGTATCTGGCTCATAGCATATGGTGAGCCGTACTCAAAGGATGAAGCTAAGAACGTTTACATACACCATAACATATTCTATAATTGTGGCACGCATCCAACTTATGATTGGTTAGGCGGTATAGTAACAAGTGGATTTTATGATACCCTTATCGAAAACAACGTTTTTGATGAAAATTACAACGCGGCTGTTGTGTATATGTATCCATCTGGTCCACGTTATGAAATTGATTTTACTCCAAAAGGTACAGGTGGAAATTATACGACCATAATGCGTAACAACATTATGACAAATACCTTAGAACGCAAGCACAGCCCAGAAGGAACAGGTTTTGCTGTTATAAATTACTTCCCGGAAACTCATTCCTTTATCCTGGAAAACAACTGCGTTTATGACAACAAAGGAGGGAATTACAAAAATGCCAGTTCAAAAAGCGATATTCATGCAGATCCCCTCTTTGCAGACCAGGAAAACCATGATTACCACCTGAAGTCTACGGCTGGAAGGTGGAATGGAAATACCTGGATAAATGACAGCTTGAGTTCTCCTTGCATTGATGCCGGGTATCATTCCTCCGATTACTCAAATGAACCAGAAGACAATGGGGATCGGATAAACATGGGAAGGTACGGGAACACAGAATATGCCTCAATTTCCGGAACTGCGCCTGAATCCGAATCCGAATCCCGGTGGGATAAGGTAGTTTCACCTGCATGGAAAACATTCAGGATAATACTGAGGGCATTCTTTTTGGTTTTGCCTTAAAATTCTACCTTAAGACGAACCTCATATTTAATTTTTTAGCAGATATTTAACCTGAAGCTACGCAAACATTATACATCCACTTTCGATAGAGTTCTAAGAGGATTAGAAACTCTGGGAAAACCGTATATAATCAATGTCCGGAGTTTGCTTAAATTTTAAAGATGGAACGGAAAGCATGTCAAACTTTATTACCAATGTACTAAAAATAATATCAGGAAGCGTGGTTGCACAGGCACTGAGTGTACTCCTCATTCCCATAATCACCAGGATTTATAGCCCAAATGATTTTGGAATTTTTCAACTGATTCTTTCAATATCAGGCATTCTGGCAATAGTTTCTACTTTTTCTTACCAGTTCTCAATTATGCTTCCAAAAGAAGATGAAGATTCGGCAAATATCGTAGTTCTCTGTGTCATACTTGTGACTCTTACATCTTTACTTACAGGCATTGGAGTATTATTTCTTCCAGAAAATATTGATAAAATACTGAATGTGCCGGGAACTTCAAAATATTTAATTTATCTTCCAATAATAGTCTTCCTTAATGGCCTGTTTTTCGTGCAGAACTACTGGCTTTCAAGAAGGGTCCGCTTTGGGATCATAGCCGGATCCAGGGTTTCAAATACCCTATTAGGAAAGGTATTTCAGATAGGGCTGGCTAAATGGATCGTATCTCCCGTAAGCCTGCTCCTCGGGGTCATTGCAGGATACGTATTTGCAGATCTTTTCATGCTTAAGGGTGTAAAAAATGATATAAAGGTTTTAAAAAAAATCTCTATCACAAGGATTAAAGAACTGGCCATTCAGTATAAAAATTTCCCGTTATTCAGTTCCTGGTCCATGATTGCGAATACGATTTCCCCACAGGTACCTACCTTTTTGCTTGCACTTTTTTACGGACCAACAGTCGTGGGGCACTATTCACTTGCATATCAGGTGGTTAACATGCCCATGACAATTGTCGGTAACGCCATTGGGCAGGTCTTTTTCCAGAAGGTAAGCGAGGTTCAGAACGGAAATGTAGAAGGAGACATGAAGACTGTTGTGGAAGAGGTTTACAAAAAACTGATATTAATCGGGATATTCCCGATGATACTCCTGATGATTATAGGAGAACAGGTATTCACATTTGCCTTTGGTGAAAGCTGGTCTGTCTCTGGCATATATATGAGGATCCTGTTGCCCTGGATATTCCTGGTTTTTCTATCCTCACCGATATCAACTCTCTACAATATATGTGACAAACAATCTGTCTGGCTTACCTTCAGTTTAATTCTCTTAATTTCAAGGGTAGTAGCACTGTTCATAGGAGGAACTTACGGGGGGCCGGAGTTTGCCCTGACATTTTTTAGCTTTACAGGGGTTATATTCTGGCTCTGGAACAATGCATATTTGCTGAACCTCGTAGGGATCGATAAGAGAGAAAGCTGTGGAATCCTTGTAAAGTATACGGCAATAGGTCTGGTTGTTGCAGTTCCTTTAATTCTGCTGGAAATGCTCACCTCAAACTTTTACATTATGCTCTTTGTGGTAGCGATCATAACACCGATCTATTATGGAATAACCTTTCACGAAGACCCCATGTTTAGAAAAATGAGTTTAAGATTTTTAGCTAACGTGAAAAAGAGAATCAGAATATGATATGATTCCCATTTCTGCTGATGATTTTGTTTTTATCCGGTAAACAGAAGGCTCAGGCGGGGGGTGGCATATAGAAGAACGCTTCTCGCTGATAAAAGGATAAGCTCCAAAAAAACATAAAAACATGACCTTCTAACAGATTGATGCCTCAAAAATAAATGTAGATTACAAAGGCTCTTCAGATTTCGGGAAGCAGAAGGTCAATATCTATCTGGTTAAAGGAGTTGATCTGAACTCTCTTGACGAAGCTCTCACTAAGTGCCCTGCTGATAAGGGAGGATGCCTATTGTGCAGAAATAAATGTCAACTCCAATGGGACGAGAGCAGGGACCAGCATCTTTGTAAATGGGATAGACATCATCGATAAATTCGATATTAACTCAACAAACTATAAATCAAAACTCAGCAAAGATGAACTCACAACAGAAATTCAAACTCTTATAGGAGAAGGAAACGGTACTATAAGCATAGGAGAGAAAGGTCAGAACACCCTATCTCTGACAACTCTCGGCCTCCCATCCGGAAAGTATCTTCTCTTTGCAGGTGCCTATGAAAAAGGCAATGGCCTTGTCGGCATAGTCCAGACAAAGGTATACATCCTTGAAATCAAAAAAATCAACCAGATCAAACAATAACCAGAAACAAAACAACGACCTCTCTGCAGAGAGTCAGGATCCTTCTACCTTGAATGAGCAGCCAGTTCTTGATACTGCTGCCTCAATCCCATTAGGGTTAGAGAGTTTAGAATCTCAGATTAGGGGAGAAGCACTCCAGGAAGCAACTGTGGAAAAAAACCCACCTAAAATGGCTTCCTTCCTCGTAGGTTTTATAGGAACGCTTCTTATCGGGATTGCGCTAATAAAGAGAAGACGGTAAAGAAAAAGAGGAGCAGAAAAATTCAGGGCTTGAAGCGGATTTAGAGAAAGAAATGTTTAACATTCGCTTTAAATTTTAATTTTTCTGCTTCCAAAAACATTCCTGCGCCTTATGGAGAGACATTATCAGGGTCTGTTCATAAGGCCTCAAAAACTGTAGAGTGGGACAAGTGTCCGTGATTATTTCATAAGTCCGGGCTTTCATGTGTACTTCTGTAGATATGGCTTTCGTTTATTATTTTAGAGGAGAACCAGTTTCTAAAGTAAAGAACTCCGGACAAAAATAGGTGAAAAGAAATATGGAAAGATTTAGTGCGCAAAATTTAAAAAATAAGTATCAGTTCTGGATATTTTGCTGAACTTTATTTCAAGTAATAACCTTTGCTTTAATAAGTGATAATTCGCGTTCTATGGTTGAGATTCTTTCATCGAGAAGAGACCTTAGACTCTCCCGACTGATGCGGATTTCAGAGGAGATTTCCACTCTTGCAAGATCGATCTTATTGCCCAGAACGTCAATTTTTCCGCCAAAGGAATCCACTTTTCCCCCAAGGACATCAATCTTCCCACCAAGGGAATCAATCTTTCCGCCCAGAACATCGATCTTCCCGCCGAGAAAATCCATTTTCCCTCCAAGAGAGTCCATTTTCCCTCCAAGAGCGTCAATTTTTCCGCCGAGAAAATCCATTTTCTGGCATATGTTTGAATTCATTTCTCGAATGTACCGTGCAGCTGCATCCATTCGTTCATAAGTAGCTGTTGTCAGGTCTTCATCTCTGATAAGCTCAAATGTTTTGAATTCCCCTGTTGGCTTTTTGTATGTTACCTCAATATTTTCTACCCGGATAGGATATTGAGTGATGTTAATTTTTTTGAGCAATTCGCTAATGGTGGATTCTTCTCCCTCACAAACAACCTGCACTGTCCCGTCGTCGAGATTTTTAACGTATCCATTGAGATTCAGATTAAAAGCAATCTCATCAATAAAGTCTCTGAAACCTGCTTTTTGGACTCGACCATATACTTTTATCTCGGCACGTTTCTGCATATGAGACTTATTTTCCTTAAGAGAAGATAAACTTTATTCTTCTTGACCTCTCCCCCCGAGTTTCACTTCCCGAGTTCCGTCTCGGGAAGAGGGGGCCCTTTTCACCCCTCCGCTCGCTCAAGAGGCCTATTTACAAGTAGAATAAGCTAACTCAAAAAGGTTAAACCACTGACTTTTGTGAACCAGAGGATTTAAAGTAATGAAATAACTGAATAAAAGACAATAAATTAATTTGGCATGAAAGTACTTCCAAATACTTTCATTCTTTGGGCATGTTATTCGAAGAATATCATGCACGTTTTTTTAAATACTGAATTTGAATGTCGCATATCTGAAGCACGAAACACATGAAAATAGGAAATTTGAGTACATATTCATGTTTTGATTACTTTAAGTTCATAATCAATCGGGATATTGAATGCAGAATAATTCCGGTAAAAGACATAAAAACCCCGACGAGAGTCAGCAGGATCATTAGCATTGTCGGCCCGAAGTCAAGGCTTCCACCGAGATAGAAAGTCCGCAAAAAATTGAGACCCATGTATAATCCGATCGCTCCAAAGACGAAACCAGGTAAGGTGAAGTAGTACAGAGGCTTATTGTATTCCATATCCTTAAAGACCCGATATAAAACAGTCAGCCCGTGTTTTATCGGGTTTTCGGTCGAGCTACCAATATCATACCTTACGCCAATAGGAACCTCTTTTACTCTTAATTTATATCTTCCTGCGTCGGCAAGCATTTCACTTTCTATTGCCATGCCATTTGCAGTGAAGCGGAAAACATCTTTTATTGAAGCTGAAAAGGCACGGAAGCCGCTCTGTGAGTCGGTAATTTTGACACCGGAGTTCAGAACCGTAGCCCTGTCAAGAATGGTTTGACCTATGCGCCGATAAGTGGGCGTGCCTGTAATACATCCATCAAGATAACGGCTTCCATTCACCATGTCGGCTTCTCCTTTGAGGATAGGGGCAACAAGCTTAGGGATATCTGCAGGATTGTGCTGCCCATCTGAATCCATAGTAACAATAATATCTGCGCCCTCAGCCGCCGCAAATCCAGTCTTAAAAGCCATGCCCTTTCCCATATTTACAGAATGTACAACCACCTCAGCCCCAGCGCTTGCAGCAACCTCCGCTGTCCTGTCAGAACTGCCGTCGTCAATAACTATCACTCTGTCAGCATACGAGCTGGCAAGCAGCACAACACTCCCTATGGACATTTCCTCATTATAAGCCGGAAGAATCAAGGTGATGTTTTGAGAAGCTATTTGCCTTTCTTCAAAAATCCCATGCGGCGTAAGGGATTGAAAACTGTTCTCGACCACTAGTTCTGCACCTATTTTAACTCATTTCCCAGTAAGAATATTTCCCAGCAAAAATAAACCTGTATTGAAGCTATATTTTAACTTTATGATAAAATCACTGTAATTATTCAGGTAATAACGAATCCCCACAAGTTAAGATTTCAGTAATAATTCCCTAAAAAGAATAAGATTCTAATATATAAATACCCATCTGAAAAGATAGGCACGAATAAAGATATATTTAAATAAGAAGCATATTGATCTCGCTTTTATGCATATAAATAAAATAAGTCGAAATGTCGGAAAAACATGTAACTTTATCTACGATAGTAACTGAGAAAAATTTCGTAACTTCGCTGTCTTCTTTAAAGCTTTTTTAAATTAACTTTCCGAAGGAAGAAAAATCAGAATCATCTTTATCGATTCACATATATCTTTTCAATTTAAATTAAATTCTCAAATTTAAAGAGTATCTAATTCTACAAGTTTGATAATCAAATGAATCATAGCTAAAATTAAAATATATGAGAATAAAAAACCATAAAGTCGACATAAAAGATAAATAGACTTTTTTGAAACATATTAGTATTAAAATCGCTTATATTCTAATATTTGAGTATAAGGATTGGGTGTTAAAAAAGAAAGTAGAATAAACATGAGGATCCATACACACATATCAAAAGAGAAGATCAAATCACTGTAGAAAGAAAATTTAGCATAGGGAGATAAAAAATCTTGCTTTCCAGAGGAACTATTTTTGTGAAATTAATTTTCAATCTTCTTCTTAAAAGTAGAAAAAATCTGAAATTCCATTTTTATCTATCTTTATTCATATTTTTGATTGTTATCCCAGGAGGCGCTACAGCTAACAGCTGGAAATTAGTACCTGAAAACCCGGTAGTTGGGGATACGATAGAGATAAGAGGAACTAATTTTACCGGAGAAACTGCAGACGTGCTGGTCTCCTTTGAAAAGAACGTTCAGGTATCAGAGGGCAGATATGAATATTTGCTTGAAAACGTAGAAATTCCTCCGGGATTCAAAAACCTTTTTAGCGTACAGGCAACAGGAGCCGATGACCTGAACGTGAGGGTAAAGATGATCCTGTGGATAAGCAGAAATGCAGAGGCAAAAGAAGGAATTGCAAGCATCTCCCAATCTGCTGTTCCGCCAGGAACGTATCGAATCAGGATCGATGGAAAGTCAAACTCTTCTGAGGTAAAACTCAAGATTACAGGTCTCCAGCGGGTGAAAGTTGATTCAGGAAATTTCAGCTATAAGTATAACACCAAATCCATACCTTCAGGCAGTTTTGAGATAAAAGCAGGAAACATTACAAAGCAAATTACCCTCAAGCCCGCAGAAAACCTGCCTTCAAACACAAAAACTACATCAGGTCAAAAAGAGGACTCAAAAAAGGAATTCTGGAAATACAGGAATATACTGGTTGTGGGAGGATTAAGTGGAGGAATACTGCTTCTGTTTTTCTCAAGAGTTAAAAAGCACTAACTTTATCAAATTATGAAAGGCAAAAGTAGTCCTTAAATCTTAAAACTTCAAGAGAAACTTAAAGAATGACTTTAAAGACAAATAAATACTCTAAAATGTAGAAGTTGAATATAATAGATAATAAAAATCAACAGTTAAAACCCTGAAAAAGAAAAAGCTGGACAAATGGAAAACAGTAAATAAGGGGTGGTATAATTGAAGAAGAGAACAGGGATATATAGTGGAATTTATAGTGGAGTATTCAGGTTAGCTCTGATAGTTTTAACACTTATTTTTTTACTTGGTTCTGCGTCAGCGGAATTTTCTGAAGAAGAGCCGTGGATTTCAGTTATTGAGAAAAACGGAAACAGTGTATATTTTGCAGACCACAATGAGAACCTCACTGAAGGAGGCTGGATCCTTCTCAAAGGAGGAGACGAAATTCAGCTCCCACAACCTCTTAATTTTACATATAACGGGACAGACAACCTTAAGAGTTCAGGGGCATCACTTGAATTGAAATCAGGGGCCTCCGAAAACAATACCGAAATAACTATTACATACCCGTATACTACTCATCCTTTTTACACTGAAAAAGATAAAGTGAATGTAGATTACAAAGGACCTGCAGCTTTCGGGCAACAGAAGGTTAATATTTATCTGGTTGATGGACTTGACCCAAACTCCCTCGATGAAGCTTTCACGGATGTCAGGGACGAAAATGACGTGAGTCTAAAGGATGTTTTTAATAACAGCACGAATTCTACAACTCCGGTATCCACTGTAACCCTTGACAAAAATGGGGATTTGCCCTCTGCCCTGACTCTTGGACCTCTTCCAGCCGGCAGCTATGGGATAATCATAATGCTTGCAGACAACGAAAATAAAAAACCTGGGTTAGAAAGGAAAATCCTTTCAGCAACCTGCTTTGAGGTTCTGGATTACAAACTGAAAATAAAATCTCCTAACAACCTTAAAGAATGTAATAACCTGGACGTCAATCTGAAGCTGGAGAAAGCCCCGGCAGGGAACTACACATACGGTGCCCTGCTGATAAGAAAAGATGCCTACAGGGCAGAAATAAATGTAAACTCTAATGGGACGAGAGCAGGAAGCAGAATATTTGTGAACGGAATAGACATTATCGACGAATTCAATGTAAACTCGACAAACTATAAATCCAAACTCAGTAAAGAGGAACTCACTACCGAAATTCAGACTCTGATCGGAGAAGGAAACGGTACTATAAGTATAGGAGACGAAAACCAGAACACACTTTCCCTGACAACTTTCGACCTCCCGCCAGGAGATTACCTTCTCTTTGCAGGCGCTTATGAAAAAGGCAAGGGACTTGCCGGTATAGCCCAGACAGAGGTATCCATTAAAGAAATCAAAAAATCAAACGCATCAAATAAAGAACAGGAATCAAAAACCGATATCTCAACTGAGGGCCAGGACTCTTTTGCGCTGGAAACCGAGACGCCAACTATTGATACCTCAAGCTCATTAGGATTAGAGGGCCTCGGACCTCAGCTTAGAGAAGAAGCAGCCCAGGCAGCAGAGATCGTTAAAAACCCCCCAAAACTGGCTTCTTTCCTCTTGGGTTTCATGGGGACACTCCTTATGGGGACGTTGATATTAAAGAGAAAGCAATAACCTGGAAGGGAAAAAATTTCAGGGCTTGAAAGCTGGTTTTTGAATTTAATTAAGAATCTGCCGGCTTTTAAGCTTTAATTTATTTTCGTAGGATAATATAAGTTTCAAAACAGATCTGAGTTTACATATCTGTAACCGGTTAGGTACAACTCCAGTTTATTATAAGCTTCCCCTCCGAGGATAAGAGCAATGAGCTTCGGGATATCATCCGGGTTTCACTGCCCATCCGAGGTAATGATAAGTATAATATCCGCATCCCTGGAAACCTCAAAGTTGGTCTAATTTGAGAAAATTTAAAACTTTTTTCGAGCAATATAAAGTCATCATAAAATATCTTTTAATTATTGCAAAACGAAGACTATGAATTATAAGATGAGCTCATCCCAAAAGTAATATTATGTTGAAATAATAAATTTACTTTTATGTCCTTTCATGAAATAGATGACGTTCTATGGGAATCCATAGAACCTTATCTTCCTCCACAGAAATCACCTATAGGAAGACCACGTGCAAATATGAGGAAGTTATTTAACAGTATTTTGTATGTTGTTATGACAGGTTGTACCTGAAAAGATGTTCCTCGCCGCTATGGATCTAAGTCAACAGTTCATAGATTTCATCTATATCTTAGTGAACATGGTATCTATCAGGAGATTTTCAATGAACTTTTAAACAAAGGTTATGATTTGAACAAAATTGATCTCTCTCATTGTTTTACTGATACAAAAGATACTCCGGCTAAAAAGGGGGAATATCGGCTACGAAGGTCACAAGAAAACGTACATGATATTCTTCGAATAACATGCCCAAAGAATGAAAGTACTTGAGAGCACTTTCATGCTAAATAAAAGGAATAAAAATTAGCGTATTAGTATTTGTAACAATAGAACTGATCCCAAAACTCAAAAACTACTCTTTGAATCTCGATTTTGAAATAATCAATTGAGCTACTGATCAGGAAATTATTATGAAATTCCTATGAATATGGAAACAAAAAGGGTTTTGGGATAGGCTCAGATAGTATTGAAAAGTCTACGATATTTTTATTCTCTTTATCTCCATGTCTAAAATATGTGCTCTGTCGACACTTTTTCTCGTTTGAATATAAGCTATATCGAAACTGTTAAATAATTTATAATCCTATACTCTATAATATATTTTATAGAGTGTTAAGAGCTATCATATAGAAATAAAAGCAGGTGATATTATGTCGGGGAGAAAAGAAACAAAGAAAGAAGATGATGAAGAAATTGAATTATATTTAAATTCTAAGTTGAGTGCAGATTATGAGAATCTCAGGAAAAATGCAATAGCCATTAACGATGATGACTTGTGGGATTGACACAAGTAGTTTTTAAACACTTGTTATTCAAGGAAATAAATAAAACTGAAGTTGTAACACTTTATCTTAATCATTTCTCGTTTTATTTTTTGGAATGTTTTTGTTTCCTTAAAGGAACGGCGAAATAGATTCGGATGAATTTTTATTAATTCCTACTTTCTTGAATATCTTGTTCAGCCTTATTCAAATTGCGTCTTACCTCATCGGCTCTAGAACCTTCTATGTTTTAGCAAAGTTAACCCATGAGACTTTTTATTATTTTCTGGCCTTCATATTTTCTCATAACTCATGCAAAACAATAAAATTTTAATTATATTGAGATAAATTTTCTATTTATGGGAAAAGGAAACGTCGCAATAGATAAGTCAATGATAATTTTGAGGTAACTGACCGATTCCCAACAATTGAAGCTCTGCTGCCTCTTTTCATACGAATAAAAAACCGATTTCCTGAAGGCAAAATAAAAAAGATTGTTTCTGATGGGGATAAAGCGATCATTGGAGCTGTAAAGAGCGTCTTCCCTGAAGTAGCTCACTCCTTTTGTGTGTTTAAAAAACACTAGCAAGAGGTATTATGAAGCATTCAACTCTATTGAAGATATTCCAGATAATAATTGGACTCCAATCTGGAACTTTCAAAATACAGAGTTCAGAATCGCAACTCCTGAAATGCTGGCCTCCACCTTACCTCTTTGAGGAAACCGAGCACCTGCAGAAGATGCAGAGAGATTAACGACAGGCTTTTTTGGTATCAGGTTTCAATTCGATGGTTTTTTCTACTCCACCGATTGTTATCTTGAACTCACCTGCTGGCATTGAAGAGGTATCATAATTGTATTTAAATTTCCCTTTTGAGTCAGCTTTGAGCGTCTGAGAAGCGGTAACATTAAGGTTTACACAGGACTTCTTTTTCTCCGCGTTGCCGTCAATCTGAATCTTATAGGTCAGTGGGGGAACGTTTCTCTGAGATATGGTCGCAACCCCGTCAGAGGCTTTAGACTGCAGGGTGATCCATATAATTTTTTTTACTCTCACGTTCAGGTCCTTTACTCCGCCTGCCGTAACAGTAAAAAGGTTATCATCCCCTTCCGGGATTTTTATTTTTTTAAGTGAGTATTCATACTTGCCCCCGGAAACCGGGAGTTCTTTTTCAAAAGAAATCGTGGCTGTGAGAGTTTCATCAGGAGAAGCCCCTTTACCTGTTATTATCAGTGTGTCTCCTACTGTAGGGCTGGATGGAGAAATCTCCCATTCAACCGCCGCAGCTGCCGGGGAAATAAGTAAGCAAAATAAAAGAATTGCGGATAGCAAACATAATCCAAGACCTCCTCTTTTTGGCCTTGCAGGTTTTATTTTTCCTGTACAACTTACATTTCTCAAAGAAATATTCACAAAAATCCTCCTTTTAAACAATAGGCCAGGTGTGAGTACAAAATAAAATCACTCTATTGAACCGATTATCCAGCTTTCAACCTTCCATTGTAAGCTTAAATAAGAATTATTATTGGTTATCGAGAATTATTGGTTAAGGATGTTTTTTATTTCAGGAGAATGTGTTTATAAATTAATAATATTTTGGATACATAGCAATTTTTGTTAAAATGAGACAACATTATTATTATTATTTTTTAAAATTCACGGCTTTAAAAATATTTACAAAGTGTCAGGCAATGGATCAGAGTTTTCCGGTTGAACTGCTAACGTTATAAAGAACACTGATTTTGATTTATTTTGTGCGGAGGGTGGACTGCCTCAGAGACAGTTTCAAAAACCATGCCCTTTCCAATGTTTACGGTATGCACGATCGTCTCAACCCCTGCCATTGCGCAATTTTTACCAGAACATGTCGGCTAATTTCAGGAATTATATATTTCAAATTATAAACATCTTATAAACATCTTTCTAAAAAACGCACATGATATTCTTCGAATAACATGCCCAAAGAATGAAAGTATTTGAGAGAACTTTCATGCCAAGAAATTAAAAAAGCGAAATAATTTTAGGATAAAACATTTACTGGATAATTTATATATACTATTTTAAGTATTAAAGATCTGATGATAATAAAAATGTGGATCATGTGATAGAAACAGACAGTTCATGAGTATTGATGGCTTTATTTTCCTTTTAAAACTAGATTTTACAGCAAGGCTCTGAGAAGCTCCAGTACAATTCTGAAAGACTTAGAGAGTTTGCGCTTTATTTAAAGTTATTATTCCAATAAAGTAATTATAGATTTATTTATATTATGCAAAAACAAGGCTATGAACAATTAAGAGGAAAGTTAGAAAAATCAAAGCTGAGAAGTAATAAACTTTGATCAAATAACTTAAATAATTGTAAAGTGTAATTCATTAAAAATTAATAAAGTATAAGTGATTTCCCGGCAAGGACGCAATAAAAATATGAAAATTGAAATTGCTCCCGGCACGAGGGCAGAGATCATAAAAATAGGATGAGGCAAAGCGGATGAATGTTGTAAAAACACCAATAAAAGATCTTTTAATCCTTGAACCCAAAGTTTTCGCCGACGGGCGAGGCTATTTTTTTGAAAGCTATAATAAAAAGACACTGGAATCTTTAATTGGAAAAGAATACAACTTCGTCCAGGACAACGAATCCAAGTCTTCATACGGCGTAATCCGCGGCCTCCACTATCAGTTAGCCCCTTACAGCCAGGCAAAAATTGTAAGGGTTCTGGAAGGCAGGGTATACGATGTTGCCGTAGACCTGAGAAAAGACTCCCCCACTTTTGAAAAATGGGCAGGCGTAGAACTCACCGGGGAAAACAAAAAGCAATTTTTAATCCCGAAAGGCTTTGCTCACGGTTTTTCTGTCCTGAGCGAAACTGCTGTTTTTGCTTACAAATGTGATGAATACTATTATCCAGAAGCCGAAGCCGGCATCATATACAATGACCCCTCCCTGAACATTGACTGGAAAATACCTGAAAAAGATGCAAAACTTTCAGAGAAGGATAAGCTTCTGCCTGAATTGAAAAACGCTAAAATGAATTTTTGATTACCTGAAATTTGCTCCTGAAAAATTATCTGAACCCCCACAAAAAGGTGACTCAATTGAAACTGCTTGTAACAGGCGGCTGCGGATTCATAGGCAGCAATTTTATCCGTTATATGCTGAAAAAATATCCGGATTATCAAATTGTAAACCTTGATAAACTGACCTATGCGGGAAACCCTGCCAACCTTAAAGACCTCAAAGATAACCCGAACTACTCTTTTGTCAAAGGCGACATCTGCGACCCTGTGATTGTGAATGAGGTCATGAAAACAGCAGACCAGGTTGTCCATTTTGCAGCCGAAAGCCATGTTGACCGCTCAATTGAGGACGGCTCGGTTTTCGTAAGGACTAATGTGCTCGGGACAAACACTCTTCTCCAGAGTGCCCTTGCAAATAAGATCAAAAAATTCATTCATGTTTCTACTGATGAGGTTTACGGAAGCACAATGGAAGGCTCTTTTACCGAAACAGACAACCTGAACCCTTCAAGCCCCTATTCTTCAAGCAAAGCAGGCTCTGACCTCCTTGCAATGTCTTATTATACTACATACGGACTGCCTGTATGCATAACTCGATGCACAAACAACTTCGGACCTTACCAGTACCCTGAAAAACTGATTCCATTCTTCATCAGCAGGTTAATGGAAGGAAAGAAAGTCCCTGTTTACGGTACAGGCATGAATATCCGGGACTGGATCTACGTAGACGACCACTGTTCTGCGGTAGATTTTGTCCTCCACAACGGAAAAAGCGGGGAAATCTACAACATCGACGGCGGAAACGAACTCACAAACCTTGAAATCACTCACCGCATCCTTAAAATGCTTGGCAAGGACGAATCCTCAATCGAGTACGTTGAAGACAGAAAAGGCCACGATTTCCGGTACTCTCTTGACGGCGGTAAACTTGAAAAAATGGGCTGGAAACCCCAGTATGATTTTGATACCGCTCTCGAACAGACAGTCAAATGGTATGTGGAAAACAGATGGTGGTGGGAGCCATTAAAACGCTGATCATCGGTTCTAACGGGATGCTCGGATCAGACCTGTGCAAAGTCTTTCCCGATGCTGTTAAACTTACACATCATGACCTCGACATTACAGACAGAGAGCAGGTTATTGAATCCATTCTAAAAATAAAACCTGATGTTGTCATAAATGCAGCAGCCTACACGAATGTGGACGGCTGTGAAGACAATAAGGAACTTGCTTTTCAGGTCAATGGATACGGACCTGGGTACATTGCAGAAGCCTGCGCCAGAGTGGGTGCAACACTTGTTCATTTCAGTACTGATTATGTTTTTGATGGCTCTAAAAAAGAATATGTAGAGTCTGATATCCCAAATCCGATTAATGTATACGGTCATTCAAAACTGCTCGGTGAAAAGAAAATCATCGAGAATATGGATGATTACAGGATTGTAAGAATTTCCTGGCTTTTTGGAATTCATGGGAAAAACTTTGTTGAAACCATGCTAAAGTTATCCAGAGAAATGGATACTGTTAAGGTTGTCAATGACCAGTTTGGCAAACCCACATACACGATGGACCTTGCCAGCAAAGTAAAAGAAATAATTGAACTCGAACCCGGAATTTATCATATTACAAATGACGGAATCTGTTCCTGGTACGAATTTGCTTCTTCTATTATCGATAATGTAATTCCGTGCACCAGTGAAGAATTCCCAAGAAAAGCAAAACGTCCGAAATATTCTGTTCTTGTGAATACTAAAACCGAACCCATGAGACACTGGAGAGAAGCACTTAAAACCTATTTGCAGGAGAGAAATATATGAAAGGAGTTATACTTGCAGGCGGTACAGGCAGCAGACTGTATCCTCTAACCAAAGTGACTAACAAGCACCTTTTGCCGGTTTATGACAAGCCAATGATCTACTACCCGATGGAGACCCTGATAAACGCCGGAATAAAAGACATTATGATCGTATCCGGCAGAGGGCATGCAGGACATTTTCTTGAACTATTGGGTTCCGGGGTAGATTTTGGAGTGCATTTCACCTATGAAATCCAGGAAAAAGCCGGAGGTATCGCCCAGGCACTCAGCCTTGCAGAAGATTTTGTTGATGGAGACAGTGTGACTGTCATTCTTGGGGATAATATTTTCCAGGACAACATCAAAGAGGATGTTACAAACTTTAATAGCGGTGCCAAGATCTTTTTAAAAGAAGTGCCTGATGCTCATAGGTTTGGGGTTGCGGAGCTAAAAGGTAAGAAAGTAATAGGGATCGAAGAAAAGCCAAAGGAGCCAAAATCTAATTTTGCAGTTACTGGGCTTTATATTTATGACTCAGAGGTTTTTGATGCAATTAAAACTCTCAAGCCTTCGGGGAGAGGGGAACTTGAGATCACAGATGTAAATAATTATTACATAAATAAACGGGCCATGGAGTACGGAGTGCTTGAAGGATTCTGGAGTGATGCTGGGACTTTTGAGAGTTTATTAAGAGCGGGAACAATGGTTAAAGACACCAAGGTTTAAAAATATTTCTAAGAATATTATGTTGATTAACATGTTCAAAAAATCTAAGTATCTAAAAAGATTTCCAAAAACGAATATTAATCCAAAATCACGTATTAGCGATATAGGAAATATTAAAATTGGCGAATATACTTATGGATTTTTTGATATATTATGTTGGAATCGAAGCGATACAGTAAAGATTGATAAGTTTTGTTCTATCGCAGATAATGTCCAAATATTTGGAGGAGAGGAACACAACAAAAAATAAGTTTCAACTTATCCTTTGAAGCATTTTTTATTCAATATAAGTATTGACCCAAATGTGATGAGTAAAGGTGCTACTATAATTGGAAATGATGTTTGGATTGGGGCAAATGCTATAATATTATCTGGTGTCAACATATCTAATGGATGTATTATAGGTGCAGGTTCGGTTGTAGCAACAGATATATCTCCATATGCAATTGCAGTAGGCAATCCTGCGAAAATTATTGGTTACAGATTTGAAGAAGAAGTAATCAAAAAACTACAAAAAATATCATGGTGGAATGCCAATCGAGAAAATCAAAACCAACATTGATTTTTATTACAAAGACGGTGCTGATTTTGTCAAATTATATTACAAGGAGGATGAATTTTGAGTGAAGGAGTTAGGGTTGGCCAAAATATAAGCATCATCTTACTTAGCGATATAAGCGCTTCCATTATAGGATTTGTATATTTTATCCATGTAGCAAAATATTTTGGTGCCTTAGATTTTGGCATTCTATCATTTGCTATTGCTACAACTTCTTTATTATCAAATTTTATCAATTTTGGAACTACACAATTATATATAAGAGATATAGCACGAGATAACTCGGTTATACCCAATATTATTGGAAATTCATTTATAATAAAGTTAGTATTTACATTTATCGCGTTTGCTTTACTTACTTGTTATTTGAAATTATTCCACTATGAAGTTGACACATGTATTGTCCTATACATAATATTTGTCTCAACAATTATATCTTCAATTACAACAGTGTTTGAATCTGTATTTCAAGCTCTTGAAAAACCGATTTATGGGTCAATTGCTAAAATCTTAAGGGCAACCTTATTATTGCTTGGTCTCTATGTTGCGATGAATTTTGAATGGAACATTGTACTTTTTTCGACCCTACATATTGTAACAAGTTTTATAATTTTGTCAATATACACCATTCAATTTAAAAAGTATATAGAAATCAAAAATTGGTTTGGTTTTGACCTCGACTATATAAAATACATATTGAAAGAGGCATGGCCATTCCTTATCACCTCTATGTTTGTCAGCATATACGTTTGGACAGATTCAATAATGTTATCAATATTAAAAAGTGAAGTAGAGGTTGGATATTATAATGCTGCTTATCAACTAGTATTGGCATTATTGTTTATTCCTATTGCTTTCAATACTGCTGTATACCCAGTTTTATCAAGAAATTATATCTCTGGATCAGAAAAATCAATGAAATCTATTATTGACAAATATTTTACCATTATGATGGGGTTAGGTATACCAATTGGCGTAGGAACAACATTGTTAGGTACTAAAATTATTGAAATTGCATATGGACCAGAATATTTTCATTCTGTTATTGTATTACAAATACTGATATGGTCATTAGTATTCACCTATATGAACGCACCTTTTGCGAAATTATTTGAATCTATTAATATGCAAATAATGATAACAAAAATTACGGGTATTTCCGTAGTAATCAATATAATTATTAACTATTTGTTAATACCAAGATATTCAATAATCGGTGCAAGTATAGCAACTCTAATAACTGAAGCCACGGTTGCAGTTTTATTGATGTTATTTTCAATCAAATTAGGACTCTATAAGTTTAACTATATAAGTTTCTTCAAAATTATTATTGGAAACTTGTGTATGAGCGGTTTTATCTATTGTACAAATGGATGGAATATCATAATATCAATAATATGTAGTGCTTTATTATACATATTCATGCTTTATGTGTTGAAAGTAATTAGCAATGAGGATATCGTTCTCATGAAGTCAATAGCTAAAAGAGCGAGACTTTTTAATATCTTAAGGGATTGCCAAAATTTATCATGAATTCAACGAGCAATTGACTGGTATTAATCAAAAATCTAGAAAAGAATAAGTATCTAAGAGAGGGTTTAATGTCAAAAAGTATATTATATGGAGAAAAGGATAAAAGTTATTTCTCAAATATTCGCTGGGATATCGCAGATCTAATTCCAGAAGGAAATCATGCAATCCTTGAGATAGGGTGTGGAAACGGAGCAACTTTAAAGGCTTTAAAAGAAACAAATAAAGCATGTGAAATTTTTGGTATTGAAATTAATGAAGATTTTGCTATGAACTTGTCACAAGATTTAGACAGGTTTTTTATAGGCGACGTTGAATCGATAGAGCCGCCTTTTAACGAAAAATATTTTGATTACATTATTTATGGTGATGTTCTTGAACATATGATATATCCAAATAAGATATTAGAAAAATATAACAAATTATTAAAAGATGATGGTTTTATAATAGCAAGTATACCAAATATAAAATTTTTTATTGTTTTATTGAGGCTGATTTTTTTTGATGAATTTAAGTATATTAATTCAGGAATACTGGATCAGTCTCACCTTCGATTTTTCACTAAAAAGGAGATTAAAAGAATGTTTGAAAATGAAAATTTAAAAATAATTCAGATCAAACCAAATTTGGGAGGACCAATTAAAAATATATATAAAAAATATTATCAGATTTTTGGTAAATTATTGCCTTTTAATTCATTCTTCACAATTCAATATATAGTGAAAGCAAAGAAAGGATCATGAACTTGAATAGAAAAAATGATTTGGAATACTTAAAGGAAGATGGCTACAATTCGATTCCAATTTTGTTCCATTTAAAAACAATAGCAATGTGCCGATTTTTAGGTAAAATCACAAGTATCAATGAGTTATCCCATATTCCGCTGTATTTTTTCAAAAATCAACGTGTTTTCCGATAATAGTTTTGCAACAAAATTAAATAATAAAGGATCTGTATAGAATCCCATGAAAATTGCATGCTATTGTTTTTGGCTCTCTATTCACTATATATCCGTTTTGAATCCTGTATACATAGTCTAAAAAAATTACCTTGTGGCAAAATCGGTAGCAATCACATTTCGACCCCCCTTTCAAAAATAAGGTGATTTTTGCAGCAACCGAATAAACTTATTGAATCTTCCGTGGACACATGCTCAACAAAATCAATGATTTTGGCTTGAATCCCACCATGTTCAAAAAAAGCCAGTTCACATTTGGAAAATCAAATAAAAAGATAGATATTTCTACATCTATTTATTAAAGTTTGAATAATAACTATAGAAGAAAGAGCAAAATGAACAATGGACTGTGCGAATAAAAGAATTAAGTTGTGTTTTTTGGGAGGGTCGAAATGTGAGATAGCAGGAAAAATATGAAAATCGAGAAATGTAGTGCGGAAAGTGGGAGTTATTGGGCCGAAAATTCAATATCAGAAGATCAATTTCTTCCACAGTATACAAAAACTTGACTTAAAATTTACAGAAAAATCCGGCACACTGCCCAACAATATTAGGGACGAAATAGCATCTATTATGAGTGGTCTGTTTGGAAAATCAAATTGTGTGCTACCACCCCACCTAAACAGGCTGTCCGACAATTCAATTTCAAGGTAAAAACATGTAAAAACCGAGGCATCTAAAGCCTTTAAATCGAAAAAGAAGGGATTCAACTATTACTAGTAGTAATTGTAGGACCTTCTGTGAAGGAGGAGATTCGTGACCCCCTAACTCCTCGAATAATAATACGAAGGATACGAAATTTAGTCAAGAGAAAGCTTAAATTTTTTAGAGGGAAAAATGATTTCGATTGTTTGTGTTTACAATAATGAAAGAATACTTAATGATTATTTAGTAAAAAGTTTAGATAAGCAAACTGTGAAATTTGAATTAATTAAATTAAACAATACTAAAGGCTATTATAAATCAGCATCTCAAGCACTAAATAGTGGCGGCAAAAAAACAAAGGGCAAATACATTATGTTCGTACATCAAGATGTTGATCTATTCTCAAAAACATGGTTAGAAGAGGTAGAAAAAATGTTAGATAATATGTCCAATTTGGGGATTGTGGGGGTGGCGGGAAAAAAAAATAAAAACGGTGTGATGACGAATATTACACACGGTGAGCCACCAAAATTAGCTGGGAAAATTTGTATTCAAAAGCCAGTAAAAGTCCAAACGCTTGATGAATGTTTAATAATTATTCCAAGGTGTGTGTTCGATGTACTGCAGTTTGATGAAAAAGTATGTGACGATTGGCATCTATATGCGGTAGACTATTGCTTAAATGTTAGAAGACTTGGGTTTGATGCTTATGTAATACCTAAAAGGATATATCATAGATCCCCAGGATATTCAATGTCAAAAAGGTATTATGTGATTCTAAAAAAAGTAGTTAAAAAACATAAACAAGATTATAAAATTATTTATACAACAATGGGAAATTGGAATACTTCTACTCCTCTTATTTTGCAGATAATATGTACGAAATTAAAATGTATACTGAAATACCTATCTGAAATACCTATCGCCAAAAACTGATGAGAGATTAAATACTATTTATTGAATATTAACTTTGGAATTAACCAAGATTCTTAGTTAGAACGGTACAATAGAATGTCTAGACTCTCTATACCAGATAATATATTCGAATTACGATGTAATTCTTGTGGACAATAGTTCTAAAGATAAATCTATTGAAAATATATATTCTCTTCAAAAAAATCGGGGGAAAATTTTCCTGCGAGACAAATACTTCAACAATTTAAAAGCGCAGTTTGGAAGTTTAATAAGTCATATGAATGTGTTTTCCCATCTTACTTAATTTATTATATTTACCTCAAAGCTGTGAGGTTCATTTTTACCCAAATTTGAAGAGATATCAATCTATCTTCAACAGTTCAAGAAAAAATTAAGGATATTATCGTAATACTTTAAAAAAATGTGGCTACCAGAATTGTTTGAATTTAGATGAAAGTTGCAAAGTGTTAAATGTAATTGACAAAGAAATAAGGTGATATTATAAGTATAAATTATCTAAATTGGAATGGAAAAAAAGACACAATTGAATGCCTTGAATCAGTGAAGCAAATAACATATCCCAATTATGAAATAATACTTGTTGATAATAAATCCACTGATGGATCAGTGGAATACTTTAAAAGAAGATTTTCAGAAATAGAAATTATTGAAAATGAAGAAAATCTTGGATTTGCTAAAGGGAACAATATAGGAATAAAGAAAGCTTTAAAAAATAATGCTAGTTATATATTTTTATTAAATAATGATACTATAGTAGATCCTGGTTTTTTGGAAGAATTAATAAAAATAGGAGAGAGTGACGAAAAGATTGGAATTTTAAGCCCAATAATCTATTATTATAATGATAGAAACAAAGTACAATATAGTGGTGAAAGGATAAATTTGTACACAAGCAAAATTAAAAAAATAAATCAAGAGAAGAGAAGAGTAATAGACAGTGACACAATATGTGGAGCTGCAATGTTAATTAAAAAAGAAACTATACATAAGATTGGATTTCTTCCAACTGAATATTTTATGCTTTGGGAAGACATTGACTACTCCCTAAAAGCGAAAAGAAATAATATAAAGAACGTATATGTTGAAAATTCGAAAATATGGCATAAAGGCTCAGTTTCAATAGGAAATATTTCGAGTCCGATTAGAATTAAATATTCAATGAGAAACCGAATTATATTTTGCAAGAAATATTGCGATAAGTTTCAATTCTTTTGCTTTATCATTAATTTGTTATTTATACAAATTCCAATTCATTTTACAATTGGAGTTATAAAAACGAGTGAAAAGAAAAAATACATTACTTATTTTTTAGATGGTATAATTGAAGGAATTGATTACCAATTCCTTAACGAATAAAATACAAACAAATTATCATTATATATTTTGTTTAAATTTTTATTTGATTCTATTTCATCAATATGATATGAAAGAGGTTCCAATCGATTCCATCCTTGGTCAGTCATTATAGGGTTATTTATTAATTTTACATTAATAAGCATATAATTCCAATCAAATTGAGGTGAAATTTCGTCATCAAATACTTTGTATTGTAAAGGCGAGAATGATTTATAATTAAATAGCACACCCTGATTCGAACACAATACTAAAAACTTCCCTGCTGTTGTAAAATCAGTAAGTGTTAAAGGGGTTAAATAATTAGATAACTCTATATTTGATGCAAACCAAGATGATGCAAGAGAATCTTTATAAGTAATACTCGACGGTTTGTAATTTTTTTCTAAGTAGGGTACGCAATAAATTACATTCAAGACAATAATTAATATAAAAAAGCATTTAATGAACGGTTCCATAGAAATATGAGAATCAGACATTTTTGATATTATAGTGAGTTTTTCATATAATCGATTATATTTCAATCTAGAATTAATAAAATAATAATGTAATTCTAAAAATCCGATAACTGTTGCAAGTGGGAAAAAATGAAGGATAATCCCAGGGCCTGCCCCTCCAGCAAGACCATATGTCACCATCAATATGCACTGGGATAATAATAAAGACCATTTTAGATAAGATAATTTATTTTGTATTCGGTAACCACCTTTAAGAATATATTTCAGATCTATGATACAACTAATAACAATAGGGAACAAGATTATAAAAGTTAGAACTAAACCTGCATAAGTACTAATTTCACTAAGTTTTGAAATTGGTACATAATAAAAAGAAGACTCTATCTGGATAGGAATTGATGAAATTCCAATTTTAGCACCCATAATTTGAAACCATTCAAAATAACTCCTAAAAAAAGTATCTATACTTATTTGAGAGAAATATCCAGTATTTTTATAGAGCATTTCCTTAAAGAATATTGTCACAATAAACATTGCTAGGAAGATACTAAAAGTATTAGGAGGAATCCGATCAGAATCATATTTCATAATTTTGGAAACATAAATAACAATATTTAGAGACAAAATAAAAAATAAAGCTCTTGCTTCCATCGTATGCCAATAAAAATGTAATCCAAGGTATAAAAAGAACATAACTATAATGAATTCAGCACGTTTTTTGTCTAAAAGTCTAAAATTGATAAGTATAAATAGTGAAAACAATAGATACGTCCAAGCCGCCACATAACCTCCTAATTGATCTGGACTTGTTATAGTGTAAAATAAAATATAGATAAACGATAAAAATGCGACATCTGAATTTTTAAAGATTTTATAATACAATAAATAATAGGAGAATGAAGTAAAGACAACCCCATATGGAACAAACATTAGTTGTTGGGGGGAGATGCCTGTTATTTCAGACAAAATCATGAATAAATAAGTTAAACCAGATAAATCATTAGCAATTGATTGTAGATTATTTGTATAAAAGAGATTATCAATATTTAAAGAAAATAAATTATAATTACTATTATATCTGTTAAAGTTTATAAAAGATAATATTCTGCCGGCAAAACCTCCAGATGTAACTTCATAGTTAATATTTGTGTGTAGTGCCAATATAAAAAAAGAAATTAGTATTAATAAGGCTAGAAGCATTTTCCTAATATGGGAGGTCAACTTAGTATACATATATATTCTCACACCTACAACTTAAAATAGTAATTCAAAAAATATTTACACCATAACAAGTATTCATTTAAGCCTAAACATATTATTTGGATCATAAAGTATTTCTGGAATTTCATCAGCCCTCAATTTAAATAAATGAGTTGGACTGTCTATTACATACATATCTAGAGGAAATCGGGAAAACAGTGCCCTTGTTCTTTCAGAGAAACCAAATAAACACGCCTTAAACCCGTTCAAAAAACCTCTTTTTCTTACAATTCTGACATCTAAATCCGAACTTTCACTTAATTGTTTTCTAGACATACTCCCATATACTGCAACTAACTGGATGCTTTTTTCTCTTTCAGCTCTATATTTCAATTTATTTACATAGTTACAAAACTCATCTTGTTTTTTCGGTTTAATCCCGACGTATCGTCCCAAAACAAAAAGCTGACCATTAAAAATCCAATTAACGGTGTGTGCAACAAAAAAAGAAAGTGTCAATCCAGTGTATACACCTGGAATCAAGTTAGTAAAAACTGCATATAATATAAGTGTCATTAAACCATCCAAAAACAAACGAAATGCACGCTCAGTTTTATCGGCGTAGAGCATCCCTTGAAAAATCCAGTTGGACACGACTATAAAAAGTTTAAATTTGAGAAGTGCATTTATTAGCGGAATTGATGTTTTAACATAACCGTCTTTGGAACTCATATCAGACCTCCAAGCTAGACATTACCAACTTATTCATATCCACCATCTTACCATTATTATCGACAATATCTATATTAAATAAATTCACAAAATTTTGATATAAAGCGTAACGCTCATCAAAAGCTAAGTCGTCTTTCAGCTCAGGTCTTCTTGAAAATATGATAGATTTTTCGAGATTTAACATCACAAAATGAGCATTTTTTGGAGTCAATTTAAGAAATAACTTCCCAACGGATTTTTTGTATATTTCATGATCTTTGGTCGCTACAGCCACATCTATTAGTGTATCATATACAAAACGATCACAAACAATACTTATACCAAAAAGCATTGGAATATAGACCTTTACAATTGTGAATAAGAGGGTATCAAAAAACAAAATCCAAGGGTATATTGCCGAAACAAATCTCGACTTATAAAACTCATGGTACGAGCACTTTTGAGAATTCCCCAAAGTGGACAGGCGAGTATAGCCTGCAACCCTGCAAAAAACGAGTAGTGGTAATGAGAACAAATGGTGGAAACGAAGCCATTTATATTGACATTTAATACCTTTTTGACGCAAATGTTCAAGAATTAAATTAACATGAGTTGTCTTTCCGACACCATCTATTCCCGTTATACATATGAACATTGGTTTTTGGCTCATAGAGCCACCTCGCTCAAGGACCTTTTATTGAAGATTTCTGTAATCTCAGAGATCACGGATTCTGAAACGTCATACCATCGTGGATATGTTTGCATATACGATGCAGCTTTTTTACCCATGACTTTTGTAAGATCTCGATTTTGAATCGAAAAAACAATTTTTTCAGCTAGATCTTCTTCTTTGTCTGGTTTGACAACGAAACCTCTGCCATCCTCAAGCAATTCCGGAATACCATCAACGGCGGTGGAGATTACAGCTTTTCCTATAGCCATTGATTCAAGAATACTTGTCGGAACATCAGAGGGGACTATTTTGAAAGGTAAGGCAATTAAATCAGAAAAACCGATAAATTTCTTCACTTCGTCTTTGTCCAGGAAGCCGGAAATGATCTGGACGTTTTTTTCTACATCCAATTTTATAATCAAATCCTGGGTATCCAGTTCTTCACGGCTTAGTTCATTATCTCTGCGTCTGGAGAGGATTAGAAGTTTAACGTGAGAATATTCATTTTTTACTTTTGAAACCGCTTTAATAAGGGAATCTATACCTCTGATGGTAAGGGGAGACCCGAAGTAAAGAATATTAAATGAACTTTCTTCAAGGTCATATTTACTGATAATTGAATTGTACTCTTCAGATGTTTCAAAATCATATTCATCTATACCTGCCGGAATGTGAACAACTTTGTTTTGATCCCCGCCCATCTCTGTAATTATTTCTTTGTTTTTGCGGCTCATTACAAATATCTCATTGAATTGTGAGGAGTTCACAACTTCACGAATAAAAAAAGATGGGAGGGAAGCGTAAATAATATGCACAGATAAAAATCTTATATTTTTTACTATTTCTCGAGTTCCGATTCTTGATATATCCGACAGTCTGTAAATTGGTCCTGTAAACATTCCAATTATAGGGATGTCTATTTGTTTGAATATGTTCAAATAGAGATAATCAAGCGCACTTACCGACCATAAAATTACGTCTGGTTGTTCGGATTTTATAAGAGAAACCAATTCAGGATTTGATTGAAATGGAAACTTCCTGAGTTTTCCGATATGTATTGTTTGAATACCATTGACGTAATCTTTTTTGGAAGAACCATCAGTTATTATCGTAACATCAAAATTCTTTTTTAAAAGGCCACCTGCAATTTCAGAAATATATCTCCAAGGCTGAAGCCGGATATTATGTTCCCTTAATCCATAACATATGATGCAGACTTTCATATTATAACCGGCTCCTTACAAATAGAATAATAGCAGCGAAGAATTTTGTTAGAAATTGCATCCCATGTAAATTTTTCTTCAATTGTGTTTCTTGCTACAATTCCAAGTTCTGTTCTCAGGTTTTCGTCGTTCAGAAGAGAAGAAACTGCTTCAGCCATCTTATCCGGAGATTTTATAGGTACAAGAATTCCATTTTTACCCGATTCAATTACATCAAGGTTCCCGCTTACTGCAGTTGCAACAACAGGCAAACCACATGACATTGCTTCAAGCAACGTAGTAGGAAGACCTTCATAGTGAGATGGCAGAACAAATATAGTTGCATTTTGATATAGCTCAATAAGTTTGCTCTTTTCGACATGACCTAAAAATTCAAACCTATCTTCATAACCCGATTCCTGGACAATTTTCTGTAGTTTTTCGAGCAAAGGTCCTTTGCCTGTCAGTTTGAAATTAATGTCAGGATATCGAGAACAGATATTTACTCCACATTCTATAAAATCGAATAACCCTTTGCGGTAGCTCAATCTACCGGTATACAAAATGTATTTTTCATTGGTTTTATTCTGGATAGGACAAAACAGTTTTTCGTCCACACCATTGCCAATAACCTCTACATCAGCCGGATTTAATCCATATTCGCTTAGTTCTTGAGATACAGAACTTGCAACGGAAGTGATTTTATTAGAAATTTTAAATAATTGAGATTCGATTAAATAACTGATTTTTCCCTGCAATTTTACTGCAACAGAAAATGGATTTATAAGTTCAACTTTTGAGGTATCCGCCTTCATGGGCGTATGAACTGTTGTTATTGTTGGAAGACTGGTTTTGATGACAGGGGGCAGAGGAGTATGAAAATGTATGATATCGAAATCAGATTCCATTGATTTGACCAGCTTTCTTACGAATAGGCTATGAACGTGTACGTGAAAAGGATAGAGAGGGAAAAAAGGCAGCTCGTAGAGATGAATACCTTCAAAATTGATATAGTTCGTTTTTTTGAAATCTCCACGAGTAATTACAGTTACATCATGCCCTTTTCTAATGAACTCTTTAGACATGTTATAGATATAATTTCCAATTCCTTCTTCAGGGGGAAATTTTACAGATGTGACAACGCAAATTCTCATAAACATCAAACTTTTTCAAATTAAGATAAAGATAAAATGTATTTTTTCAACTGAGTGGAAAGCTTATCGTTAACAAATTCTTCTACAAAATTGAAATCCAATTTCAAATAATCATCCAGATCCTCTACATCATAAATAACTGTAACATTTTTATTTTCGGACATCGCTTTTGCAATCTCCAATTGATGGTCATTCATGTGTTCATCATATCTTTTAAGCCTGGGAACCACTATGACAGGAGTTTTTTCTTTAAGTGCCGTAACAATGGAACCGGCTCCGGCATGACTTACTACAACACGAGCTTCCCTGTTCAATCTCAAGATCTCTTCAAAGCTTTCTAAGAAACTGAAATACTCAGCATTTACAGGCTTATAAGTCGTATACCCGATTTGCATAATTACTTGCTCATCAGTTATTCCTGCAATCTCATCCATTTTCTTTATTAATCTATCAAACCCCTGGTTATGATTGCCTACTGTTACGAATATCAAAGTACATTCCCCCAATACTGTGCTTTTTTTCCAAACTTAGAGAGCAACTCTTTCCACTGGACCAAAAAAACATCAGATACGAGATATACTATTTTTCCAGTCATCGAAGGTTCTTCTACCCTGCACAGGCTTTCGATAAACATGGTTTTTATCCGAAGAACTTTTGCAGCATAAAACACAGGGATTGCAATCTCAGAACCAGTTGAAACAATTAAATCTGGTTTCTCACGCAGGAGAATACCAAATACCTTTGGAACACTGAGCAAAAACCTGAGGGGATTCATTCCCAGATTTTTCATAGTATACTTTTTGGCGAGTTCACTGGACCTGACTCCTTCATATGTTATAAAAAAGACGTCATTCCCCTCGAATGCGTCCATGAGTTGCAGAATTTCAGTGAGATGACCACCGTGGGAGCAGGTAAGGCAAATCTTCATTTTTCACCAGTCCAGTATTTTAAGTAATAGAGATCAAAATTATATTAAATCAATCATATCCTTTTACAGATCTTTATATTAAATAATTTATGACTATTCAATATAGATTTAAAACATTTTAACCTTATTTCATTTGATTGTTGGCATTAATTTTATTTTTTGGTTTTACAGGAGTTGATAATTTCAGGTATTTGAAGCCTCAAAATCAAGATTATTAGACTGATTTTTAGTGTCCTTAATAGATACATCAATTTTTCTTATTAGATTCATGTTTAATTCGTAAAATGAATTGAAAAGAGCGGCCACTGTTCGACTCAGAATCGAGTTTTCAATAACCTGATCAAAAGGAATTTTCCAATCCAGAAATCCAAAAAATTCTTTGTCTGAGATTCTCTTTTTAGAAAGAGTTTCACGTCTTTTTGTCAAAATTTCTTTAAAATTCTGAATTATCCAGAAATAAGCTAGTATCTTGCTCTTTACGTATTTTGGACCATTTAAAATAGCGTGACTCATCGTTACAATTTCAGTTACAATAAATGCAGGTAATAATAATATTAATGTATTTAAACTGAAATTTTTCAATAAAATTAAGTAACGATTTCTTTCGAGGTAAAATTCTTTCTGGGGGGATATCGACAACTTGAACTTGTGGTATATTATCGACTCCGGGACGTACATTATTTTACCACCCGCAAAACGTATTCTCCACGAAAGGTCCGCATCTTCCTGGTAAAGGAAAAAATCAGAGTCAAATCCATTAATGTTCTTTAACATGTCACTTCTTATTGCAAATGAGCATCCTGAAACTGCTCCTACTGGCTGGTAGTTATTGAGTTCAGATGCAGACTTATTAAGCCCTCTACAAAAGGTAAGCCCGGTATAGTGAGCTGTATTTGCACAGGTGTTAATTTTATCTTTCTGGTAATATATGAGGACTTTAGAAGTGGTAGCTGCTATTGTAGGATCGTTTTCAAGGGGCTTTACGAGTTCTGCAAGCCATTTTGGGTCTGCAACGGTGTCTGGATTTACAACAACAATATATTCTCCTTCAGCAACCTCAAATCCTGCGTTGTTCCCAGCCGGATATCCAAGATTTTTCCCGGTCTGTACCACTTTTATTTCAGGGTAATTAGCTCTTATGAATTCTTCACTTCCGTCTGTAGATGCGTTGTCCACAAAAATTATCTCAAAATCCTGGTATGTTTGGGATATTAAAGAAGGGATACACTCCTTCAGATTCTCCTTGCTATTATATGAGAGAATGACAATGCTCACAGATTTATTTTTTCCAGACATTATTCCACCAGACTGTGAAAAATATCACTACAAGTCTTGTCTTCCGTGTACAGGTTTTAAACTTTCTAATTACAGGAGAGTAGAACTCAGGTGCAACTGAAGTTGAAAAGAAGACACACTTAGTAAGTTCTCGTTAGAAAGCTTCCGTTTTCCTCGCAACCGCAGACATCGAATGCAACAATATCCCTGTCAATGCCATAAAAGTCCCTACAATAATAAGCAGAATCATAACAATCGTAGGCCCAAAATTCAACCCCTGCCCAACGGTATTATAATTATGCAAAAAAAATGCACCCATAGTCAGACCGCCTGCTCCAAGTATAATTCCGGGGGCTGTTAAATAATAAAGGGGCCTGTTAAACTCGAAGTCTTTTAAAACCATAACAAGGACACCTAAACCATGTTTTATTGGGCTCATTGTTGAGCCATCCACATCATACCGGACACCGATTTCAACTTCCTTGATCCGTAACCCTGATCTGCCAGCATCTGCAAGCATTTCGCTTTCTATTGCCATGCCCTGGGCTTTGAATCGGAAGATGTTTTTTGTTGAGGCGGCGAAGGCCCGAAACCCGCTCTGGGAATCTGTTATCCTGAGGCCGGAATTCATATTTGTGGCTGTATCAAGGATAGTCTGTCCGACACGGCGGTAAACGGGAGTATTTTTGTCTGTGTGGTTCAGGTAGCGGCTGCCGTTGACCATCTCGGCAGTGCCGTCTCTGATAGGAGCTACCAGTCGGGGGATGTCGGAAGGGTTGTGCTGGCCGTCAGAGTCCATTGTTACTATAATATCTGCGCCCAGGTCAGCTGCGGCTGTAAAGCCGGTCTTGAGAGCTGCTCCTTTGCCTTTGTTGACTTCGTGAACAATCACATGGGCGCCTGCGTCCCTGGCAATTTTGGCAGTTCGATCTGTGCTACCGTCGTCTACCACAATTACGTTGTCGCAGTAGTGCATGGTAAGGAGGACTATGCTGCCAATGGAAACTTCCTCGTTGAAGGCGGGGAGGACCACAGTTATGTTTTGAGGAACGGGGTTTTTTACACTTGGATTTTCCTTTTGTTTGGTCATTAACTGAGCACTGTTGCTCATAAGCGGTTCTTTGTTCATTCGAATACCCGAGTAATAATTATTATTAAAGTCAATTAGAATTGACGAGTTATAGAATTTTAAGTATCCTCTTCAAATTGTATGGGTAAAAGTAAATTTCAGTATTTGCTGAAATTTTAATAATTTAACCAAGATTTGAAGAGGATACAGTTTTAATATAAGTGAGAAGTGGAAAGTAATAGAAGTTATAAGGAATTCACAAGATATAAAGTAAACGGTGAATAAATAAAATAGATTGTAGCGATTCAGCTACATTAAGCATAAAAAATCAACACCTTGCTTAACTTAATCCGTACATGTTAGTGCCTGATTAGTTACCAGTGAATAAGTATTTAAAAAATATACGATATAAATTAAAGCGTTTTTTATTAAAATACTAGACATATTATTAAGATATTTAGTATTTTAATAAATACCCCAATTATTAAATTTAACTTATATTTCCTGAAAAAATATCAGGCAGGTTCTGTCTGCCTGACCGCACCTGCCAACGCATGTTCGATTATTCCCCTGAGAGTCATGTATGCGCCTGCAATGGCAAGGAATACCATCAGGAAGGTGTGCCCGAAATTGAGGCTTGCACTGCCGAGGAAGAAAGCTTCCATGAACTTGAAACCCATGTAGAAACCGCATGTAGCAAGAGCAAATCCCGGAACAGTGTAGAAATATAGGGGTTTGTTGGCTTCTATATCTTCAACTACAGTTTTCAAGGCTCCGAGAATGTACTGTGTCGGATTTCTGATCGAAGTTCCGGGGTTTTTGTATACCCCAATCTCGACTTCCTTAATCCTCAGCCCGGACCTGCCTGCATCGGCAAGCATTTCGTTTTCTATGGCTGTTTTTTTGCCACTGAAACGGAAGATATCTTTTGTAGAAGCTGCATAGGCACGGAAACCGCTCTGAGTGTCGGTTATTTTAAGGTTGAAATTCATTTTTGCAGTTGTATCCTGCAGGGTCTGTCCCACGCGACGGTAGAGTGGGACATTTTTGCCAGGATAATTGAGATAGCGACTGCCGTTTACCATATCAGCATCGCCTTTAAGGATAGGAGCAACAAGCCTGGGGATATCTTCGGGATTGTGCTGTCCATCCGAGTCCATGGTAACTATAATATCTGCGCCCATGTCAGCTGCGGAATTGAACCCTACCTTAAGAGACTCGGCTTTTCCTTTGCTTGCTTCGTGTACAATCACCTGCGCCCCGGCTTTCCTGGCAACTTCAGCTGTGCGGTCAGTGCTGCCGTCGTCAACAACAATTACATTGTCGGCATAGAGTTTGGTGAGAAGGACTATGCTTCCGATTGAAACTTCTTCATTATAGGCTGAAATGATTACAGTTATATTTTGAGAAAGTGTCCCCCTGAAACGCTGGCTCTCTTTATGAGCTGGGTACTGGATACTGTCGCCCATAAGAAATTCGTTGCTCATTTGTATGACCCCTTTGAACTTTATTTATAAAGTAGAATTAATTACATTGGCTCAAATGTCATTTAACACGGGTGAATGAACAATATTTGGGTTAATTGTATGACTGTTTGAGTCTTGAATTTGCTTTAATTTTTTTAGATTGACATCTGGGTCACGAATATATAAATTTATTGACAATGACACTGTTAAATAATAAGTCATTAGTGATAATATTAGCAGAGGAGCCATAGATTGCATAAATATAATGTTATACGATTGATAAAAATCGATGCAAAAGTACAGGAAAGATAAAAGCAACAATAGAATAGAGAATGAAAAATAAAAAACTTGTTTCAAAAAAACCAGATCAAAAGAGCTCAAGAATTCTGCACACAGACACCGCAGGTTCCCCTGCAATCTTGGGGATTTATTCCAAGGATTTTGAAGTTTTAGAGAACAACTTAACAGAATTAGCACTTGCCGCATTTATAGATGAAGAAAAAGGCAAAATTGGGCAACATTAGAGAAATTCATTAAGAATGTTTTCCTGGACTTGAGTAGCGAATGTACTCAAATCCAATAAGTAGAATCAAAAAATATACATAGAAATAAAAATAGTAAACTGCTGCAGTGCATAGAAAAATGGATAATTTTGAAAAAAATATTGCGGGAATATATGTGAACAGAAAAACCTTAATAATGAATATATGATATGAAAAGAGCGAAAGAATAAAAAGGATGAGGAAAAATAGTAACTCTCCCGAAAAACTTGAGAAATATAATAATTTTTTTAAACTATAAGCCGGATGACCCGAATGACCGGAAAAAAAATTCCTTCAGACCTGCTGACCATTATCGGTCTTGTACTCCTTACCGATCTCTTTGTGCTCATGCCCGGATTAAGTGAAACTGTGTTCCGCAATATCCTTGGCCTGCCTCTTGTACTTTTCCTTCCAGGATATGCCCTGATAGCTGCGCTTTTTCCCGCAAAATCAGACCTTGACGGTATTGAAAGAACAGCTCTTTCTTTCGGGTTGAGTATTGCAGTAGTACCCCTGATCGGTCTTGGGCTTAACTATACTCCCTGGGGAATAAGGCTTATACCAATCCTGATAAGCCTGTCAGTATTCACAATTATAATGTGCGGGTTTGCATACCTGAGGCGGGCACAACTTTCCGAAGCCGACGCCTTTGATGTGCCCTTCAGGAAGATAGCACTTGAACTTAAATCAGAAATTCTGGAAAAACCCGAACCAGGACTCGACAGGGCTCTTACAGTCATTCTGGTTTTATCCATTCTACTCTCTGTTACGACTCTTGTTTATGTTATAATTAGCCCAAAAGAGGGGGAACACTTTACAGAGTTCTACATTCTGGGGCCTGAAGGGATGGCTGACAATTACCCGACAAACTACACACTCGGAGAAAGCGGGAAAGTAATTGTTGGTGTAGTAAACCATGAGTACATGCCTGTAAACTACACACTTGAAGTGAAGCTTGAAAATCAATCTCTTTCCCTGCCTGAAAATATGCAGTATATCTCACTTACCCACAATGAAACCTGGGAAAAAAATCTAACCATTACTCCTCCGGTTGAAGGAAAGAACATGAAACTTGAGTTCCTGCTCTTCAACGAGACCAACAAAAAAACACCTTATAGGGATCTCCACCTCTGGATAAATGTAAACTCAACAAAAAAACTTGAGGCATAAAAACTAAAGGAAGTTCTAAAAGGCAAGGAAAAAGTCCAGGCATAAGATTCGGTTCAGATACTAGCTCAGATAAGTAATAAACGAAGTGATAGTTTTTCAAGGATTAATGCCTGCAAGGGTCTAATCACTTATTAAATTAAAGGCATATTAATTATTTAATAACAAAAGCTGGAATCTAAACAAAAGAGTCTGAAATATGGAAAATAAATCAGAACTGAACCTTAAAGAGAGATCTTTTTTACTTGTAGATAAAAATAAACAGTATTTTGTGGAGAAAAAGCCTGAAAATATATTTTTCTGTCTTTTAGGGGTTCAAGAAAGTTGAAATATTTCTAGAAGAACAAAAGACTATAGAAAAAACTTTATACAACATGAACAATAAAAACACCATAGAAAAAATCTAATCGTTCTTTATCTCCCAACATCTAAGAATAAACAAGCAGAAAAAACATTTAATAAAAGATACACAGATAGATCCGAACTCGTCCCAATTTGGAAGAGGAGCAATTTCCGTGCAAAAACTAATCAGTTCCTGTAAAAAGCAAAAAACACTGGATATTTTAATTATCATTTCGGTTCTGACTCTGGCCTTACTGGCAATTTCGCCTCAGGACGCTTCTGGCAGCAGCCTGGAATTATACCCTTCCTCGGACACAGGAACCTTTTCGGAGCAGATTCATGCAGAGAACTTGTCAGAGACAGAAGATTCTGGAGCTACGACCCCTTATGAATCTTCCAACCCGTTTTCTAAGATAGGGCAATATATAGATATTTTATATACAGTTGGAGGTATTGGAGCAGCAGTCCTGATCCTTATTGGATACTTGCATATAACTTCTGAAAGTCACGAGGCTGCAAAAAAAACCAAGAAAGACTTCATTTTACCAAAAATATGGAAAACAGTCGAGTCTGAAGAAGTTGATGAGGAAAAATTAAAAATTAAGAAACTCAGGATTCTTACTGCAGCTCCTGTACTGGCCATAATCCTTGCAGAACTCCTTATCTATTCAGGCAGGATGGGAGCAGCTGTCTGGATACATATAGGGATTGTCATTGCTCTCTCTCTTTCTGACATATTCTTAAAATCCCCAGAGATACACAGAATATATCAGGCATTTATGCTTCTGCCAGTGCTCAGGTTGATCAACCTTTCAATGCCAGTCTTTTTTGAAACTACTCTTTATACATTCGTTTTTGTCTACAGTCCCCTTGCAATTCCTGTGGTAGTCATTATACTACACCAGCGGGACTCCCTTGAGCAGATAGGAATAACCATGAAGCATTTCGTACCTTATATGCTTATTTCGATTCCTTTGAGCTTTTTGCTGGGGCTTGGAGAGTATTTCACCATTCGATCAGGTTACCTGATCCCGGACCTGACTTTTGAAAATCTGCTTAAACTTACCATTGTAATGGTCTTTTTCGTAGGGCTTATCGAAGAACTGATTTTCAGATCAATTCTGCAAAGCAGACTCGAAAAGGCTCTCAGCGTGTGGGAAGCCCTGTTAATTACAAGTATTATGTTCGGGATGATGCACTCAGGGTACGGTACTTTTCAGGAAATTCTCTATACAGGCTTTGTCGGATTTATCATGGGACTTGCTTTCTACAAAACAAAGAGTTTGCCCTTTGTTGCTGTACTTCACGGCTTTGTCAACGTTTTCCTTTTCGGGATCCTGCCTCACCAGCTGGGAATCTTGCCTTTCACATGAACTTTTGGAAAGCTTGTTTCAAAACGACTTTCAATTCTTCCAGGCCAATACTTCAGAATAGAGAAATCAAGATCAATAAAAATGACTGGAAGACCTGCTTTTGTTCAAAAACATGATCAGCAGAGTTTTGAAACTATCTCAATGAAAAAATTACCTTATTTTTTAGAAAAATATTCCAGAATATCAGATACAAGGACTTATTTCTTCCTCTTTCCCCATATTTCCCTATATATCTATATTTTCAGAAGGAGTTGTTTCTGAAATGTTCTGAATTCTCTGGTGATTCTATATTGAAAAGAAGTCTAAAAGTGGAAAAAATGTAGCTTTAGTCAAAATTTGAAGTCATCAGATAATCTGGGCTACCTTGAAAACAACAATTGCAGCAAAACTGAAGAGTAAAGGAACAATTGGCAGATTAAAAGAATTGCTAAGACGTACGTTCCAGTACTTGGATGCAGAAAGGACTTCCTTGAAAGAAAGAAGAGCTATCAGCCCAACAACTACAGAGGATCCATACTGAGGAAGTCCTGGGGACGTAACCATGGAGATGACAGTTGAAGAGATAGCACTGGATGAAATTATACTTAGAAGCATGAAAACCTCTCTTAACATTAGAACATAATCGAGTAGTGAAAATCATTGGTATAATAATATACTATTGACATAGCATTAGAGCAATAGCATAATATTACAACATATTATAAAACATTTTTCCCAATTCCCAAACTTTTAGAACGTGTTAATTCTTGCCATCCAGTTAGGGTACGAAGAAACAGTTTAAAAATAAAGATGAAGAAAGGAATAGTGATAAAATCCGAAGATATTTTTAGGCTAGAAGACTGCTTGACTTGAAGCACACAAATAAACATCAAGAGATTGAAAACGTCATGTAGAAGAAACAGAGATTCCAAAAAAGCTGAACGTCAAAAATTGAGATTAATTAAAAAGTAGAACAAAAAGAATAGGAAGTACAATTGTAGAAATTATGCCTTATGCCTCTTTATACTGCCATTAAAAAGTAACTAAATAAATTCGATATACATCTATTTTCAGTCTCTACACATCCATAGAAATTCCTGAGCAAGAATGAAAAAAGAAAAACATAGTATAAAAAGTTTATGCTTGAAATAAAGAGACAAGTAGTGAATAAAAAACAAAATTTTGAGGGAAATTGAGTAAAGGGTAATCAAAAATAAGAAGTGAAAATTTCACTGGCTCACCCCAAAGAAAACTAGCTGATATTCAACTGAAATTAAATGACTGCTTCTATAACCTTGTAAGAGACAATTGCAGCAAAACTGAAGAGCAAAGGTAAAATTGTCTGATTAAAGGAACTTTCAAGGGACTTGTTCCAGTGTTCAGATGCTGAAAGGATCTCCTTTAAAGAAAGGAGGGCTATCAAGCCGACAACTACCGACGCACCATGAGGAGGGAGCCCGGGACTTGTAATCATAGAAACAGCACTTGAGGAAATAGCACTCGATGAAATAATACTTAACAGCATACGATACCTCCCATAAATATTTGAGTAGCTTAACTCAAAACATCACAAAGTTATTCATACAAATGAGATTCATACTATAAAAAGATTATCTAATAGTTAAATAATTAGAATACAATAGAATTATTAGAATACAAGATAGCACATAAAAATCAAACATATTTAAGATCCCACTTTCCGCAGTAATTTTTCGCATATTCGCATTTTTTTCTGCTATCGATTTTCAATAAAACGTAGATTTATTGGACTTTTATGCAGGAGGTAAAGCAGCTATACGGTGTATCGAAAGATACCAAAAAACGACATCATTCAATTTTCACCAAGTTCCATTAAAAGTCCAAATTATTTCTATTATTTCAAAAACGCTATCAGGAAAAATATTGATTTTTGAAAAAAATACTGCGGAATGTAGATAAGATGTATGAGAGGAGAAAAATCAATAATTAAATGGTGATTTATGATCTCAAATCATAGTTAATCGATCAAGATGCTCAAAGACTTTACAATGGATACCAAGAAGTAAGAGATAAACATTTAATAACATTACTGAGAGAGTTTCTAGAGAAAATAGTGAGAGAGTATCAGCAGAGAACAAAAAACCACCTTAGAAAAAATAAATAAGCTCACTAATAAAAAATTAATGAGTGGGTAAATTTAGGGTATCAACAAAGTATAGGGAACAACATATAAGAATTTATATTTAAAAGAGATCTAATCTAGTTTACAGCGAATAAAAATTAACACAAAAATCACAAAAATAAAATTTCAAAAACATCTCAAACCATCATTTTTATAAATAACTGACAGTTAAATTGTTCAAAAAATTTAAATACTTACATACCAAAAATAATGAGCATATCCTAAATTTAAAGGAGTAATTCCCGTGATAAAATCCACTCGCCCTCATAAAAGGCGAAAAGAAAATGCCTTTATGATTGCCTCTCTTTCGGTTCTTATTCTTGTTCTTATTCAACTAACAATTTCACCCGCGGCTGCAGCAGTTAGAAGCTGGGAAATATCCCCTGAAGAACCTGTTACTGGAGATACTCTTCAAATAAAAGGAAGCGCATCTCCGGAAGAAGAGGTTGAAGTACAGGTAACTTTTGAAAAGAGAGTCCAGGCATCCGGGGGGACTTACGAGTATACACTCGAAGATGTGAAAATCCCGGAAGGGTTCAATAACCGCTTTACGGTTCAGGCAAGTGAAGCCAATAACCTCAATGTCAGGGTAAAAATGCTGATCTGGATAACTAAAAGTTCAGAAGCTTCCGGAAACATTGCAACTGTAACGCAGTCAAGTGTACCTCCAGGAACTTATCAGATAAAGATTGATGGAGACGCTAAAGAAGAAACTTCTACTGTGAACTTGAAAATTACAGCTGTTCAGCAGGTTAAAGCAGATTCAAACGGGGATTTTAGTTACTCATATAATACAAAAGCTGTTCCTCCAGGAGACTTTGAAGTAAGCGTTGGAGGCATCACAAAAGAGGTAACCCTTCAGAAAGAAGAAACTCTAGCTATGACATCGGATTATTCATCACAGGAGACAGAAGCTGTTACAGAACAAACTCCTTTAGAAACCCAGGAAGAAACGGAGAAAAATACCAAAGAGGTATTGAACAAAGATCAAGGCGCTGAACATGTAGAAGACAAAGAAGTTCAGGAGCCTCAGGCTTTTGAAAAAACAGGACTTTCCGTGGATACAGTTTACTTGGCGGGAGGAATGGTGGCCGCAGTTCTAGTTCTTGTTCTGAATTTAAAAAGAAAATAAAACAAGAAACGCGCACGATATTCTTCGAATAACATACCCAAAGAATGAAAGTACTTGAAAGTACTTTCATGCCAATTCAGCCAGAAGGAATGAAAAAATTTACTATCGAAAATGATAAATTAAAAAATTTAATGGGGAAAAAATGGAGGTATTTAATTGAGAAAAAGTTTGTTAATTCTTATATTGGCAACATTCATCTTAACTGTACCAGCAATGGCAGGAAGCGAAAAAACAGATGCAAAGTCAATTGGAAATTTAAATTTTACTGACAAAGTGGTTTACTTCCTAGACCATACGAACGATCCAGCAGAAGGAAACTGGATCACGATGGGATTCCAAAACGAGGAAAAAGGGGTTAAACTTCCTGAGCCAATAAAACTTACATATAATGGTCCGAAACATAAGGATTATGGCGGAGCATCCGGGACGCTGAATAAAGAAGAAAATGAAAGTTACACGATAAAATATCCTTCAACTTCTTCTTATACTATCCTTCCTGTTTTTCTTCCTGATGAAAATGTGACAATGAGTTTCCATGGAGATTCATACCTAAAGGGACAGAACGTGGAGATTTATCTTTTCAAGCTGACCCAAAACTGTGCACAGAAGCTTCTTGACTCCTTGTTGGCAGGAGATATAGGGAACTTAAATACCCTCTTCAAAGACAGTGTGGGCGAAAAGTACGAAAAACACTTTATTACGCTTGATAACTACGGTGATATATCAGACTATGATCTTGGATGTCTCGATGCAGGTAATTACTGCATAGTTATGGTTCAGAAAAATGAAGACGAAAGTCTGACAGTCCTGTCTTCAACAGTCTTTATAGTTACAGAATACGAACTGTGTATTTCATCCTCATCAAGTATAGTAAAAGGAAATAACCTGAATATAACTATGTCACTGGAAGGAGCCCCTTACAACAACTACAGCTACGGAGCTGTACTCATAAGAGAGCAGGCATACAAAGCAAACATAGAAATCAACTCTAATGGTACAAAAAACGGAACTTCAATCATAGTTAATGACATAGATCTTGTTGATGAGTTTGACATTAATTCCTCAAACTACAGATCAAAATTAACCAAAAAAGAACTCCAGACAGAAATCCAGACCTTTATAGGGGAAGGAAAAGGTACGATATCAATAGGAGAATCTGGACAGAATAAACTGTCACTTACTGCATTCGATCTTCCTGTGGGAAGCTATTATCTCTTTGTGGGTGCATATAGCCCTGGAAAAGGTCTTGTAGGACTCTCTCAGAAAGATATTGAGATCAGATCAAAAGCGAGTTCAAAGAAAGATAATGATGAAGAAGAATCCTCTGAGTCTGAAGAGAATATAAAAAGAAAAGATTCCTGCAAGAAGTTTGTTTCAAAAGACAAGAGAATAAAGTTTGAATTTAATAACTCAGCCACTCCTATCAACTATATTATTTTTACCTCCAAAAACACAGCAGGTAACATAAAAGCTACTGTTGAGGAATTGAAAGGGAAATCTTCACTTACCTCTATAGAGCCTGAAGGAGTGGTCTACAAATATATAAATATCTGGGTTGGAAACAGCGATTTTGCAAATTCGAAAAATATAAAAGATGCTATTGTAGGCTTCAAAGTGGGCAAGGAATGGATTGATGAAAGCCATATAAATATTGATACAATAACTCTGCAGCATTACAGCAAAGACCAGTGGAACTCCCTTGAAACGGAAAAAATAAATGAAGACGATAAATATGTCTATTTCGAAGCCGAAACTTCTAGCTTCTCTCCGTTTGCAATTACAGCTAGCAAGAATATCCTTGAGAACGAAGAAAAGACTGTAAATGAGGACCTGTACACTTCAGAATTTGGACAGCAGGACAACTCAGAACTGGTCATGGAATCCAAGATGCCTTCAAAAGAAAACAGAAGCCTATGGTCAAAAGCTGCCAGTATCTTTATAGGTTTCCTTGCAATCATCCTGATAGGGGTATTTTTAAGGAGAAAAGCAGATCTGAAAAAATGACGATGCGAACTCTGAAAAGTAAATAAGAACAGGAGAAATGGGTTCTCCTGTTTAAATTCTTTTTTTAGATACTCTGATTATTAACAGTTGTAAAAAGTCAAGCTTTACACTTAAATAAGGCTTTTTAATCCTTCTTCCAGCTCGATTTCACCTTTCCACCAGCTGGCAATTTTTGAAACATCTGCCCTTGAGTCCCTGACATCTCCTGCCCTTGACCCGGCATGTATAATCTTGCTTGAAGAGCCGGTCAGCTCAATAATGTTCTCAGCAAGCTCCAGAACTGTCACACTTTTTCCCATAGCCACATTAAACACCTGACCATCTCCATGTTCAAGGGCTGCCACATTTGCCCTGACAACATCTCTTACATGAACAAAGTCCCTGCTCTGAAGTCCGTCGCCGTAAATAACAAGGTCTTTTCCTGCTTTTGCCCTTTCCAGGAAAATGGGGATCACGGCTGCGTATGGAGACTTTGGATCCTGGCGGGGCCCATAGACATTAAAGTAACGTAAACAGGTAGTCCGAAGTCCATGAACTTCATAAAACATTCTTGCCAGGAATTCTCCGTCAAGTTTGGAGATTGCATAAGGTGAAGCAGGCTCAGGATACATATCCTCGCTTTTAGGAAGTACAGGATTATTTCCATAAACTGCGGCTGAGGATGCAGTTACAAACTTTTCGACTCCTTCCTTTACGCAGGCCTGCAATACATTAAGCGTTCCAAGAGTGTTTATCCGGAAAGCTTCAACCGGCTTTTCACAGCTAAGCGGCACTGATACAAGGGCAGCTTCATTGAAAACGCAATCCATACCTGAGATCGCCTTTTCGACCGAAGAGGGATCACAGATATCCCCCTGAATGAATTCGACGTTTCTGTGCTGAGGGATATTTCTGGAAAAACCGGTAGTGAGATTATCAAGAATCCTTACACTATGCCCTGCTTCTGCAAAATACTCAGCTATATGGGAGCCTATGAAACCTGCTCCTCCTGTAATCAGCACTTTCATGCTTCGAGAAAAGGAAAAAGTACAAAATATAATTTTCTGTGCAGGCTTAAAGCATTTCAATAAGAAATATCTAAAGAAGATAGAGAACTAATTACTATCAGAATGATGTTCTCTCAGAAGCGAAAATTTTTCATAGAAAGACACCTTATGGATACAGGGGAATCAAAAAATTGGGAATCGTGGTTTTACAACAAACGGGCATAAACTAGAATTTATAACAGAAGTTTACCGCATAACTTGAAGGTATGGAATAACTTCTCAAAATATCAATTTCAAAGTATTCGCTTATTGGGTGTTTTTAGGAAATTGATTCCATAGTTGACATTCCTTTAAACCTTACTTCCCATATTTTAAGCGCATAATTTTCATAATCTTTTTGAGTTCTCCCAATTCATGCGCAGTTGCGCATGAATTTGTCTTCTTCTGACCTTCAATTCGAAAAATTCAAATACAATTATGT
>Ga0208825_1000345_pt1 | contig 46886 bp, 47 predicted proteins | sample AD_UKC113_MetaG_FD_184450 | JGI IMG/M metagenome (GOLD analysis project Ga0208825, IMG submission 184450) | Active sludge microbial communities of municipal wastewater-treating anaerobic digesters from Hong Kong - AD_UKC113_MetaG (SPAdes)... | ecosystem: Engineered > Bioreactor > Anaerobic >... | reverse complement strand
CCAAATTCTCCATTTATCCCATAGGTATAAAGCTGCCTATCTACAAATCCTTCAAACTTGTTTATCTCTGGTATTGAAAAATAAGGAGTTATGGATATAGAAGTTGAAATAATACTGTTAAATACTATGGTTAAATTTAGCTTACACTGGATACTATAACTTTGTGTCAAATTCATTGTTATCTATAAAATGAACTCCAATAGATGGATCGGATAAGAAGATATATTGACCATATGAGCCTATAAATAATGTGAAATGCTTTTGAGGTTTTTCAAAGTGAAGAAGTATAGGAGTGTACATAGAATATTTATAAAGATCAGATCTTTTTATCTTTACACCTTTAACTGTAAAGCCATAGGACTCTAAAACATTTTTAATATCTAATAGTGATATTGTTAAATCACCTTTTTCTTCAAGCTTTTTGAAAAACTTTTCTATTAATGCCTTTTCATCCAAATTTATACCATAGAAAAAACGAAGGAAAGTTGCACATGTTGCAATACCACAACTTGTATCAAGACCCTGTTTGTAACAGACTTGAAAATGTATTTGCTCAAATGATGTTACCTTTGATAAAATAGAATCATTGACTATAAGATCACTTGAAAATGGTAGATCATCCGCCTTAAGATTAAAGGTAAAACAGTTTGTTATTAAAAGAAAAGGATTAAATAGAATAAGAAATACAAGAGAAATTTTAATTAAATGAGTAATTTTAAAAGATAAAATAGAAAGATGCTTATTATATTTGTTTGAATTTAAAATAGAAATATGTTTTCAAGGAATTTTAGACTGTAGATTTTGGATTGTTATATAGTTAGGTTCGTTGTAGAACTTTCTACTTTAGATTCTGCACTGTAATGCTCATGCGACTGTTATAAGCTTGAAAGAATAAAAGTATATAATCTACAAAAACAAATCATAAAGTTAATCTATTTAATCATATTAATCTAATTTGTTATATTGATCTTTTCTATATTTTCTGCTAATTGTAAAAAATATTTATGAAACTAACAGTTAGATTAGTATTCATACCAGACAGCCTTTTATGGTGAAAACAAACTTAAAATATAGTTTTATTTTAGATGATTGTTTGGCTTTTAAAATCTAAATAAAACTTATAGCATGGTTTTAGCTTTTGAGATTAAATGGCTTTTATCGACTATAAAAACCTTCAGGTCATATAATAAGATAAAAAATGGTGGGAATCAATCGAATTGTATAGAAAAAACTTTAAAGTTTCATTTCATAATATAAAAATTGATACGATTTATTGAAATAATTTGATAGAAACTTTTAATTTTTCATTTTATAAAATAGAACAGGAAAAATCAGTACTGACCTAAAAGATTCTGCTTTTTCGCTCTTTTAAGAAAATATCTAAACAATGCAAGGCCAACAAAATAATAAAACAGGCTTATTGCAGAGAGGAAAAAGAACCAGCTCAAAGGGAAAGTTTCCTTAAAGTTTATTATACCCTGAACTGTAGTTGCTCCAGCAGAAAAAGGCAAAAAGGAGAAAAAGTTTAAAGGATATGCATCAACAGCAACTAAAACAATTATGGCAAATTGCATGATCTGTAAAAAAGATACAGTTTTTTTGTATATTAATGTAAGACCTCCAAAAATATAACCAAGACCCCATAAGGAGGGAAGAGAAATCATAAGAGGGATAAATATCTTTAAAAATGGAATAGAAAAATATCTACCGGTCGTAAGCATTGTCAAATAAAAGATTATACCGTTGAAGATAAAAGAAAAAATAAGATCCATAAACATTCTAAATAAAATAGATGTTTCTATCCCCATTGAACACAGATAAAGCTGCTCAAAAGTTCCTTTTTGCATCTCATCATATATTAGATATGAGTTTGACTGGAAACTTATAAGGGCAAACATCCACATAATATAACCAACTATGAAAACATCAAGCTTACCTGTATCCATATTTGGACCACCCATAAACTTAAAACCAAAGAAATAGGCGAGAAATATTATATAAATTGAAAGCAAAGAAGAAACTGTATTGAAAAAATACCTCTTCAACTCTAAAAAATATTTTAATGCTTCAACCTTAAATAAATTGAGTAGTTTCATAAAGACTCCTTCAAATTTTTTCACCGTTTCGACGAAGAATTTCGAGAAAAACATCCTCAAAATCGTCGTTGAGTATCTCAATTGATTGGATCGACTGCTTTTTTCTTCCAAGTATCTCAAAAATATCGTAAAGATAACTATCATTCTCCAGAGTTAAATATATCGAATGCCCTTTATCCGTGTGCTCAAATCTGACTCTAAACCCCTTTTCAAGATTATTCTTCTGCTCATCTAATAAATCTTCTTCCAACAGGATATGATAAACCTTTCGCATAAAGTACTTTTTTAAGTCAGAAACACTGTCGTTAGCTATAATGGAGCCTTCCTTTATTATAAGAACTCTATCGCAGACATTTTCGATAAAACGCATATCATGCGAAGTAATAAGGATAAATGTTTCTTGCTGCTTAGCGATAAGTTTGATCCACTGTTGCATATTTCTTGCTGTTTCGATATCCAGCCCAAGAGTTGGTTCATCTAGCAAAACTACTTTTGGACTTGTAATGAAGGCACATGCAACAGCAACTTTTTGTTGCATTCCCTTTGAAAACTCTCTAACCTGTTTATTTGCAACATCTTTAAGTTCGAGTTTTTCTAGAAAATATTCAAGATTGTCCTTTATCTGCTTGTACCCAAAACCTTTAAGTCCGGCAAAATAGATCAGATTTTCCTTTGCTGTGAGTCTCCAATAAATATTTCTAGCTCCTTCAAGAACCGCTCCGATGCATTGCTTGACGGAATTTTGATGCTTTTTATTATCTATCCCATTGACAAATATTTGCCCTTTATCATATTCAACTATAGTTGCGATTGATTTGACAGTTGTCGTTTTCCCGGAACCATTTGGTCCAAGCATACCAAGTATCTCTCCTTTGTAACCTTTAAAGGAGATATCTTTAACAGCAAGAACCTCATTATTTTTCTTTTTGTAAGTTTTTGAAAGATTTTCGATCCTTAAAACTTCTTCCATATTTTTCTCCCCATGAAATATAGGCTCTTCGCTGTTTTGTGTGGGTAGAAATTTTTGAATCTTTTCACTTTTTTGTACAGTCAAGCTGTGCAAAGAAAAAAAGCGAAGAGCATTAAAAATATAATATAATAAAATATAAAATCAATATTATTTATAAATTTTTTTAATTTTTTAAGTTAAATATCTTAAATATTCATTAGTTAATTTAATTTATTTATTTTAGATAGACTAATATTAATTTTAAATACGATCATTTAAAGCATTTGAATTTGCCTGAATCACAAATAATTTTTATACTATAGTCAGAAGTACAACAATCAAAAATATAACACTCAAAAATATAAAAGCCAAAAGTATAAAAGCCAAAACCGAACCAGATGGCTGTAAAATTGAGTATAAACTGCTCCCTGAAATAAAGAAAAAATTAAAAAAAGGGTAAAATATGAACAAGGCAAAGAACAACCTGAAAATAATCCTCCTGGTAACCATATTATTTTCCATTTCACTTTTTTTATCTATGAAAATGAATGGAGATTCTCAAAAGAATAATAGCTCCATTAACTGGGTAAGCTATGATGATGCCTTTGCCAACTCGCAAAAGAATAACAAGTTTATTATGCTTTATTTTTACACCGATTGGTGCTCTTACTGCAAGAAGATGAGTAGTTCCACGTTTACTGACAAAAAGGTTATAGCCATACTTACAGAAAACTATTTTTCCATCAAAATAAATGCTGAATCTAAAGAAATTTTTTCATTAAAAGCTAAAAAAAATGGTATGGCTCTTGCTCAGTACTATAGAGTTTCTGGTTTTCCCACTCTTATTTTTTTTGAACCAACGGGTAAACTCTTATTTAATGTTCCCGGGTACATGGATGCTGATTACTTTGTTAAAGTTCTCGATTATATCAGGGGAACATATTACAAAAGCATGAGTTTTGAACAATATTCAAAGAGAAAGTGACTTTAAGCTGGTTTAAAATAATAAAAAGAGTTATTTATGATCGATCTTACAATATTTTCAGCAGTTGTTGCAGCAGTTTTGACCTTTTTCTCGCCATGCATTCTTCCGCTTATTCCAGTATACTTTTCAATGATAACCGGCTTTTCCTACAGTGAGTATAAAGGTGCAAAAGAGGATAAAGAACTTCAAAGAAAGGTTATAAAGAAAACCATAGCAAATACCCTTGCTTTTTCAGTGGGTTTTACTCTGGTTTTTGTAATACTTGGTGTTGCAGCTTCATCGCTTTCCCAAATACTGAGAAGCAACAGACTTCTTATTATGAAGATAGCTGGGAGTGTCACAGTTTTATTTGGTATAATGCTATTATTAGAAGATCGTGTCCCATTTTTGTCTTATACTAAAAGTCCACTTACCAGAAAACGACAGATCGAGGTTTCAAACTTCGCTGAAGAAAAAGACAGGATTGAGGGTACAATCGTAAGTCCCGAAAATAACTTACAAAATAACTTACAAAATAACAAAAATGAAAACAAACTGAAAAAGAATACCAGGATATCGAGCCTTTTTGCACCTTTTTTACTGGGGCTAAGTTTCGCTCTTGGCTGGACTCCCTGCATTTCACCAATCCTTGGAGCAATCTTGATGACTGCTGCAACTTTAGAAACGATAAAAGATGGGATTTTGCTTTTAGCGGTATACTCTATTACCTTATCGATTATATTTTTGATCTTCGGGATCATATTAGTTTTTGCCTTAAACAGGATAAAAAATATTTCAAAAAATTTTCGATATATAAGATATATAAGCTCTTTTCTTTTGATAATAACTGGAATTTTGATGTTTATCAATAAGCTGGCTCTTAGCTAGAAGCTACTGGTAAATCTGGTTCAAATTAATCTTATAAAAAAAGAATTTCTAGCATTTTAAACCATTAAATCTTGAAAATCTAAAAATTAGATAAATCATTAACAGTAGTTTAAAATTATTTCTTAAAAAAATCCTTTCCAAACTCGTTATCATTTATTTTTGCTGATTTTAGGTGAAAGAAAGCAGAAATATTGAAAAAAATCCGACAATAAACCGTTTGTCTTATAATTAAAGATTAAAAAAGTACGAGGTTTTACTTTTATTCATATTGATGTATAATATTTACAAATGCTTAAATCCAGGTTAGATCTGAAATCCAAAAAAAAATTTATGAACAGATATAATTTACTTTGATAAAGGTTTAAAAATGAAATTTTTAAAATCCTTATTAAAATTAGTGAGAAAATATCCTATAATCTCTTTTTTTATTCTAACATTTTTAATAAGCTGGATACCATGGTACACTGGTGGTAGTGGTTTTTTAGTTATTGGACCTTCGATAGCTGGTTTAATTATGGCTTTTTTAGTTGGAGGGAAAAGAGGTTTTCAAAACCTTCTAAAATCAGCTATCCATTGGAAAGTAAATATTACCTGGTATGCTATAACCTTGCTTTTGCCAGCCTTATTTTGTCTTATTGCAATTGCCATAAATTTTTTATTAACCAAAAAACTCCCAAACTTTACATTCTTTAAAAAAGAGTGGTACTTTGCTCCTCTTCTTTTCTTCTTAATGTTTATCGATGGACCGCTGGAAGAACTGGGCTGGCGCGGATTCGCAACACCAAAACTTCAACAAAAGCTGAGCCCTTTACTAACAGGTGTAGTTATAGGGATATCATGGGGAATATGGCATCTTCCGGAATTTTTAAGACATGGATCACCTCAATATATGATGGGTTTAGGTTTTTTACCTTTATTCACAATTTCTGAAATCACAAACTCTATATTGATGTTATGGATATTTAACAAAACAAAAGGAAGCACATTGCTAGGTGGATTTTTATTTCACAATTCACTCAACTTCTGGGATAATGTCCTTCTGACTGAACTCACATTCAGTGGATTGATCAAAGGAGAAGCTCTCCCACAGCCTGATATGAGACTTTTCATTTTAGAAGGAGTTGTAGCAACATTTGTGGCGATTATACTATTAATAGCTACTAAAGGAAAACTTTGGATATAATACAAATGAGTATTCTTAAAAAGTTTCTAAATATTTTTCACCCGGTTGAAATATGCATAATAATTTTTTGTTTTCTTCCAATTTTTATAAATTTTTGCTTAAAAAGTGTAATAATTTTTTTTGAGTTTTTAGAGTAGACTCATAAATTTTTTAAATATTTTAGATTTTTTATGTATAATTATTCAAAAAACTAAAAAAATTTTGATAAAAAAGTGGGTGTTTTTTAAGGAGAACCATTAAAATAGTAAATACAATCAATACAAAAAAGCGAAGAACCATTTTTTATTTTGACAAAATTCAACCCTGTGAATATATTTTTAAAAATTGTTACAAGCTACAAAAACTTAAAAAGCTTAATATTGAGGTTCAAAATGAATAAAACAACCCAAAATAATATTTTTAATAATTCTTTTTTAGAAAAATATTGCGCGTTCAGAGACGATGAGAGTGGAATTTTTCTATATAGAATGAATTGTTTAGATTTTATGGACCATCTTATCAGTAAATATCCAGATGGTATTTTTGATATGATTTTTGCAGATCCTCCTTATTTTCTTTCAAATGGTGGTATCACATGCCAAGCGGGGAAAATGACTAAAGTAGATAAAGGTAATTGGGATAAATCAAATGGTATAAAAAAAAATCATGAATTCAATATTGATTGGTTATCAAGATGTCAAAAAGTTTTAAAAAATGATGGAACAATATGGGTTTCAGGAACTCATCATATAATTTATTCTATAGGCTTTGCTATGCAGCAATTAGATATGAAAATATTAAATGATATAACATGGGAAAAGCCAAATCCTCCTCCTAATCTTTCTTGTAAATATTTTACTCATTCTACAGAAACAATTATATGGGCTACAAAAAATCAATATTCAAAGCATAGATTTAATTATGAAATAATTCGTAATTTGAATTATGGAAAACAAATGAAAACTGTTTGGACAATACCTTCACCAGGGAATGATGAAAAAATATTTGGGAAACATCCTACTCAAAAACCAATTAAACTTCTTGAAAGAATAATTTTAGCATGCACAAAGGAGCATGATATTATTTTCGATCCTTTTTCTGGAAGTTCAACCACAGGTCTTGCAGCCATTAAACATAATAGATTATTTATAGGATGTGAACTTGAAGATGAATACATTTCTTTATCTATAAAGAGACTTAAAGATTTTATTAGAAATAAGAATAAATTTTCAGATCTTTTCACGGAGGTAAAATGAAAAAAGGTGGCATTGGGGGTTCCAAAACATCAACTGGATTAAATTTTGAAAAAAAGGTAGATTTGCAAACTTTATTATCAAGAATAAAAGGATATGAGATTAAGAAATCAAAAGTAAAATCCGGTAGTTATGTATATTTTTATAAGAAACTGGTTGCAAGATGTTTTCAAAAATATGAGTTTTATAAATATCTAGACGAAAATAGAATAGATTGGAAAAAAATAATTTCAAAAAGATTGTTACCAGATGATACTATTCTTGTTATTGTTAGAGAAACTTTATTTATAATAGAAGTTAAATATCAACATGTTGCAGGTTCAGTAGATGAAAAATTGCAAACCTGCGATTTTAAGCGCAAACAATACTTAAAACTTGTAACACCATTAGGATTAAAAGTTGAGTATGTTTATGTTTTAAATGATTGGTTTAAAAAACCTGAATATAAAGATGTACTTGATTATATTCAAAGCGTTAATTGTCATTACAAGTTTAATGAACTTCCCTTATCCTGGTTAGGCTTACCGATAAAGAAATGTTAGCAAATACACTGTGGCTTATATAAAATAAATTTATTTAAATTTTAATCTAAATTTTTTAATTATTGACTCTCCTCTTAAAAAGATAGATTTTGCTGGTTTTTTGTTTTCCTTTTTGCAGGTTAGAGCTTATTTGCACTTTAGTGCCTTTAGGCCTTTTCAAGGCAGTTTACGGATACTGCATGTACCAGTTAGATAGTTTTTTCTAAATTTATACCTTATTTCAGGAGCGCCATATATTATTTTGCATGCAAATTATTTTTTTAAAATCTTTTTATTGTTTTACTTAATAAAATTTTTTGGAATTAATTATGAATATCCGGGATGCATGTGAAAATGGTGCTGATGTAAATAAAAAATCGTTTTCAGGTGAAACACCTTTAAGTAATTCAGTACAAAAAAATCGTCAAAATATAATAGCTTTTTAAAAATCTAAAGGCTCAAGATAATTTTTTAAATATTTTAGATTTTTTAAGAATCATTATTTTAGTTTGTTTAAATGTTAATATTGCAAATCTTAAAAATTCTTAAATAAAATTCGATTTTACTCTTGACAAAATGTAATTACTTAGTTATTATAATGTATATACTTTGATAAGGAGTAAAATATGGAATTATCTATTATCGAAATTGGTAACTCAAAAGGGATTCGAATACCCAAACCAATATTGGAACAATGTAATATCAAAGATAATGTTACCTTATCTGTTGAGAATAACAGCATTGTAATAAAACCTATAGAGAAACGAGGTTTCTCAAACACATTTGAAAATATACCAAACATGAGTGATCTAGATATTCAACTTATGCTGAGAAACGTTGACATAACAACTTTAGCTATTTCGCTGGCTGGGGCTAATGAGGATATTAAAAATAAGATTTTCAAAAATCTTTCAAGAAATGCCTATGAGATGATAGTTCAAAGAGTTAAAAATATCGAAGAAAATGACGCTAAAAACATTTTGATTGAAATGAATAGAGCAAAACTTTTAAAGGTAATGGATTAGCAAAATGGAAATGATCGAACATATTCTGGGAAAACACAAGGCTATTGAAATTAAATCTGAATCGATATTAATAAAATCAGCACAAGATGCTCTTGATCTTATGATCGACATTGGTTATCAATATAACTCAAGGAAAATAATTATTTACAAAGAAAATATCGATGAAAAATTTTTTGATTTGAAAACTGGTTTAGCAGGTGAAATACTCCAGAAGTTTTCAAATTATAACACTCAGCTTGCTATTATTGGGGATTTTTCCAAATATACAGGTAAAAGTCTTAAAGATTTTATTTTCGAAAGCAATAAAAATAACCTTGTTTTTTTCGTTAAAGATATTGCAACAGCTCTAGATAAACTGCAAAAATAAATTTATGAATCAGTAAGGTCAGACAGATTTAATATCCCTTTGGGAGAATAAGATGATACGATCAGCAAATATTGAAGATGCATGTAGAATAGCAGAGATACAGATATTTGGTTGGAGATCTGCATATAGAGGAATAGTCTCTGATGACATTTTATTTAGAAAATTAATAGTAACTTCTAAATCCATTCGACTTGAAAAATCTATAACTGAAGGTGTTGATAATTTTTTTGTCCTGGAAGAAGATGAAATCATTAAAGGATTTATTATATGTGGTAAGAGTAGAAGCGAAGATAGACCTGAAAGTTATGAACTTTACGCGATATATGTTGAACCTTTAATGAAAGGTTTAAAAATAGGCACTCAATTGATAAATTTCTTTGACAATATTGCTGTGCAACAGGGATACAAAAGCAGCATTCTATGGGTATTTAATGAAAATGAAAGATCACGACATTTTTATGAGAAAAATGGATATTCACTTGAGGGAAAAGAAGCTTACCTGGAAGAGTTCAATGCCTGGGAAGTAAGATATATTAAGTTTTATGAATAAGAATTTTTACAAAATAAATTTTAAGTTTATTTAATAAACTAAACTGGCATAATTTTTGAAAAATAAAAGGGAGTAAAATATGGACGCAAAAATCCGTAACGCTTTAGAAACTGATTTTAAATATGTTTCATCACTTGCCAATCAGATACAATCCCTTCATCATGGCTTTCGACCTTATTTTTATAGACAAAATGACAATGTTATGAGCAAGGAATATTATCTTTCCATGTTAAATGATAAAGAAAAGCATTCTATTTTTGTTTTAGTTTATAATAATGAAATAATAGGTTATTCTATATGCAACAAACTTGTTTTTGAAGATAATCCTATTATAGCTGACTCTAAAATTTATCTTATAGATACCATGTGCATTAGCGAGAAATTTCAAGGAAAAGGTTTCGGAACTATTTTCATAAATGAAATTAAAAAATATGCTCAAAAAGAAATGTTCGATATTATTCAACTGAATGTTGATTGTAAGAATATTAATGCTATATCTTTTTATAAAAAAAATGGATTTGATGAGATAAGTAAAAAAATGTTTATCAGACTAAGATAACCCTGTCGAATCATTTTATCCATTTAAATCAAATAAATTAACAGGTTTTGTAATTGTATTAGAAATAAAAAATAGGTGAAAAAAATGGGATTATCTAAAAACGATCTTAAATTGGTTCCAGAACAAATGAGTCCTTTAGACTGCTATACAAGGATCTATAATTGGCACAAAAAACATGGAAAAGATAGATTAAAAGAAGTATATAAGCAAGAAAATTCTTACAGTAAGAACTATCTTAGACTTTTAGAAAAACTTCCAGAACCCGATAAAGCTTCAAGTGAAGATATGGATTTTATATTTTCAGAATCCTTGACAATGCTTATGGAATGGGCTTACCATGAACAAGACGAATATAGCATAAAGATGGCGGCTTATGCTCAATTTGCATTGAACAAAAAATATGGTGGCTTTGGGACAGAGGAATTCTATAAGAGCAAAAAGAATTCAAAGCTTTTTAATGAATTTGATCATTCGAAATGATATGTACGGGGGATAAGATGACACTAAACGACCTTTTCAGCCAGTTACCACTTCAATACGAATATTACCCAATACATTATTTGGTGATGGTTGATTTTGAAAATAATTTAAACTGGATGCAAAAAGAAGAAAAAGAGAAACTCTTTAATATTTTTGATAAACCTGCAAACAGCATGAAAGAGAGAATTAAATTTCTTTTAAATGACGCTTTTGCTCTAAAGATTCTTGATGGTATCAATACTATTGGAACAATTTACTTCTGGGATATCAATCTTGAAAAGATGGAAATTGGTGACATGAGGCTGGTGCTTGCTCCAGAATATCAGCATAAAGGCATTGGGTATGGTGTCATTGATTACCTCTTATATTGGCTCCAGCATAATGATTTCAAAATAATCTCTGCAAGTATTGAGCAAAAAGATATTACTGCTATTAAATGCTTTGAAAAAGCTGGTTTTAGAAAAACTGAGAAGGATAAATATTCTATCAAATTTTAAAAATATGGCATTAGGTATCCATTTCTATTGTTTTTTTTAATTGTGTTCCAGAACCTTTAACTGCAGTATTGTCAAGTTTTTTCCAGGACTTTTAACTGTTGTACATTTGACTGTTATGAATCGCGAAGAATCTGTGGGCTAAAATATGAAATTATTTTATATTTTTTTAGGTCTTTTCTCAGGGGTTCTCTTTGGTCTAGCTACACCTCTCTGCAAACTTTTTGTATCGACAATGAACAGTTTTCTAATGGCAGGACTCCTATATATTGGTGCAGGTATAGCTTTTCTACCTGAAATTTTTAAAATTTTTGCAGGAAAAATAAATTTACGTAAAACAGTTCAAAATAAAAATTCTAAAGATAACATTCACTTATCATTTTTAATAAAAAAACCAAAATTGAACCATCAAATAAAGTATCTTGCAGGGATAATTTCTTTTGGTGGCGTTCTTGGACCTTTATTTCTTATGATTGGTTTAAAATCTGCAAATTCGATGTCAGTATCTATATGGCTAAACCTTGAACTGGTCGCCACTGCTATATTAGGAGTTCTAATATTTAAAGATCATATAGATAAGTTTTCTGCCTTAGGAGCTATACTAACAATTTTAGCTGGGATTTTGATATCCTTACAGGAAAGTCAAGCTGGTTTAAAGTCCGGAATTTTTATTCTTCTTGCCTGTATATGCTGGGGATTTGATAATCATCTAACTGCTATTGTTGATGCTGTGTCAGTACAGACTGTTACATTCTTGAAGGGAACTTTTGGAGGAATCACCAATCTTATTATTGGTTTGATCTTAAGTGAAGGTCAAGTTTCTTCGACTAAGAGCTTTCCTATAATACTTATTGTAGGGATATTTTCATATGGCATAAGCATATTTGCATATGTTACTTCTGCTCAAAACCTTGGACCAACTCGAGCTCAGATACTTTTTTCGACGTCACCTTTCTGGGGGGTACTTGCTGCTTTTATACTCTTAGATGAAAAGATTAATCTTATAGTGATTATCTCTTTTATAATGACGTTAGCAGGTATTTTATTTTCAAATATTACCTCCCACAGCCACATGCATCATCATGATGCTATTACACACTTACATTTACACAGACATGACGATGAGCATCATAATCATATTCACCCTGAGAACATAGAGGTAAATAAAAATAAACTACCAATATATCATTCCCATATGCATACACATAGGCAAATAGATCATGACCATAAACATTACCCGGATATTCATCATAGACATAAACATCTGCAAAAATCTTAAAAATTTTTTAATGTGTATAAATCTAGTGAAATTGAAAATAAAAATTATCTTTGGTTTTATCCCGACAACTATCTAAATTTTTCTAAACAATATTTATTTTTTTTTCTGAAGTGATAACTATATAAAAAGAAAATATAAAGGACTTTTAATTATGAGCAATATTTTTCTACTATTGGCAATAGGAATCTTCACAGGTTTGACTACAGGACTTACTGGAGCATCTGGTGTCATGGTTGTAGTTCCTCTCGTCACAATGATTTTAAAGTTTTCCATTCACGAGGCTATTGGAACAAGCCTTATGGTTGATATTATTGCTCCTCTTGCAATATCGCTAACATACTATAAGCATGGAAATATAGACATCAAATCAGGTATATGGATAGCAATTGGCTCCATCGTTGGGGCTCAGCTGGGAACACTTCTCGCATCCTATGTGCCTTCTGTTGGCTTAAGTGGCGCTTTTGGTATTTTTATGATACTGATGGCCATAGTCATCTGGAGAAAGGGGCTCCACAATGAAAGCATCGCAAAAGCCATGCAAAAGGTGTTCAAGTTTGAAACTAAAAGACAACGAATCATAACAGCTTTAATCCTTGGCGTTATAGTTGGAATTATGACCGGGATTATTGGTGCTGGTGGTGGTGGGATGATACTTTTAATACTAATTTTTGTTCTCAACTTCCCTTTACATGTAGCTATAGGAACATCAGCTCTTATAATGTCCATAACAGCTTGCTCTGGGGCTATAGGATATGGATTACGAGGTAATATTCGACTTGCAGATGGACTTGTTCTCGGTTTTGGAGCTGCTTTATCAGGTATGGTAAGTGCAAAATTTGCCAATAAGGTAAATGATAAGGTTCTTTCAAAAATAGTTGCTGTTATCTTTGTGATCCTTGCCATAATCATGACAATTGTTAAATATATTTAAAATTTTAAGACAGAATATCTTAATTTATCGTAACATGATTTTAACGATTTTTTTTATATTAGTGCAACATAATTTGAGCAATAAACTTGATGATAATTTTAGATTTCATCTTTTATAAGGCTTGAATGTAAAAAAATTTGCAAATACTTAAGTATCTTATTCTTTACACTCATCATTATGGTGATGCTGATTACAAACAGAACCAGAAGATTTTAGATAGCCATGCAGATATGCCTCTACCGCTGTTTTAGCATCACCACTTGCACCTATAATAACTTCAATCCCTTTTTCGTTAAATAGATCTATTGCGCCACTTCCTATGCCACCTGATATAATCACCTTAACACCTAAACCATTTAGAAAGTTTGGCAAGAAACCTGGACGATGTCCTGGATTTGTAATAGTCTCACTTCTGGTAATTTTGCCATCTTCTATTTCAAAGATATTGAAATTTTTGCAATGTCCGAAATGTTCTGTTACCATATCATTTTCACTTGCCACTGCTATTTTGATCATTGATTCCTCCATTTTTATTGTTTTTTTAGTGATAGCTAAAAAATGCCTGTTTTTTTATTTTTCTTTTATCATTTCTTCCAGTGTTTTCGATATATCACCAAGCCAAAAACTGCCATCAAAAAACTCGATCGCCCCCTTATCGCATGCAGCTGACATTTCAGGGTCAACAGGTAATTTTGCAAGAACCTTTAAATTATGTTTCTCAGCAATTTCATCTATGTGACTTTCTCCAAATATCTTATATTCCCTGTTGTTATCAGGACATTTGAAATAGGACATGTTTTCGACCAGACCAATAATAGGAATATTCATCATATCAGCCATCTTGATGGCTTTTAAGACGATCATCGATACTAACTCTTGAGGAGATGTAACAACGATAATCCCGTTAATAGCAATAGATTGAAATATTGTAAGGGGAATATCACCAGTACCAGGAGGCAAGTCGATAAAGAGAAAATCCAGATCACCCCAGATAATATCAGTCCAAAACTGCTTGATCGTATTTGAAAGAATAGGTCCTCTCCAAACGACAGGATCTGTATCATTTGCCAATAATAAATTGATAGACATAATACTAATACCACTCTCAGTTTTAACCGGAAATATTCCGATTTCACTCCCTGTCGCTTTTTCGCTTATTCCAAAGGATTTAGGAATAGAAGGTCCTGTTAGATCAGCATCCATAATAGCTGTACGATAACCCATTTTATTCATAGTAACAGCAAGCATAGATGTTACAATTGACTTACCAACACCCCCCTTACCACTGACAATACCTATAACTTTTTTTATATTGGATTTCTCATGCGGTTTCACGGAAAAATCAAATTTTTGCTTTTCTGATTTTTCGCTATCTTCCTTAATATTACGACTGTTTTGATTGTAATTTTCGCTCACAATTATGCTCCTTTATCTTAGATTATTATCTCACTACCTGTTGATAGATAATCTATATTATCTTTAATAATGGTTTTCAACCTTTTATAAGGCTCTATTCCTGTACAATGACATGTATAAAATCTTGCCTTCGTTTCTACCAGAAATCTACCAATTCTATCGGCTTTTGACTGCCGTATCGTCAAGTTTTTCACGAATTTTGGACTGCTGTATTTTAGACTGTTGTACCTGCACAAAACAGCAAAGAACTTAATCTTTGAAACATCGACCATGTTTATGCCTGTAACAATCTAAACGACAGGAATTGAACTTTCCATCACAAAGACAGTATCTACCACCCTCAATCAGCAGTATCTTTCCGTTAACCAGACACTCAGCCAGTTTTTTCCTGGCTTCAACATAAATACCTTGAACTGTGCTACGAGCCACATTCATCTGCTTCGCGCACTCCTCCTGTGTAAATCCTTCCAGATCAATAAGCCTTATCGTTTCATACTCATCAACTGTCATCTTTATTTGACTACCCTCATCTGTAATCAAACTTAGAGGTCCAAATCTATTGTTCTCAGGTAAAAAGCAAACTCTTCTCCATTTTATCGGTCTTGGCATTAAACACACTCTCCATTAACATAATAATAATGAGTCATTTAATTGTTATCAATAACTGGCGCTCCTGAAATAAGGTATAAATTTAAAAACTATCTAACAGATACATGCAGGAGAGCCATAAATTCGAGTTTACATCGTACCCTGTTTTCCTGTTTCATTTTTTAATCTTTATATGGTTTATGGCAGATGCTATCAACTATCAATATATATAGTTTTTGGCATATGTCAATAACTTTTTTTTAAAAATCCTTAATTGCCTTTTAAAGCAGCTATAGATAATTATAGTTCTATTTAAAGAGAACAGTCTTTTAATAAAAAAACTGGCAAGCACTTTTCTGTGTACTTTTTTGGATAAAATGATACATTTTTTATAATAACCCTTAGCTAAAAACTATGGGTAAATTTTTACCACATTTAAATAGAAATTTTAACAATACAAAAACAGCGAAAAGCGTTAAATTTAACTATGACTTGAAAAGAGATTTTTTTATGCAAAGAAGCCCTTATCGTAAAAGGATTTTGGTCTTTATCTTTGTGACGCTACTTACATTTTTTTCTTTTTCAAACTTAACTAAAAATGATGTTCAGTATGATTTTTCGATAAGTATAAATAATCTAAATAGAACTTACCATCTTTATATTCCAGAATGTTACGGTGATGAAGTTCCATCATCACTTTTGATAGCTCTTCACGGAGCTGGCGGATCTGGAAAAATTATGCAACGATTCACCACTTTACAGGGTTTTGATACACTTGCAGAACAGGAAAATATAATAATTGCATACCCTGATGCGATACAGAACCACTGGAACGATGGAAGAGAAGATCCATATTCTTATAGTGCACAAAATAATATCGATGATCTTTTATTTATATCAACTCTTATAGATAATATTCAAAACTCATATAATATCGATAAAAAAAGAACCTATGTTTGTGGGATGTCAAATGGTGGTATGATGAGTTTCTATCTAGCATTTTTTTTGCAGGATAAGATTTCAGCCATAGCGACTGTTGCTGCATCCATGCCAGAAAATCTTTCAAAAGTCGAGCCGCTAAACAGGATCCCAATCTTGATGATTCATGGAACAGATGATCCAGTGGTCCCCTGGGAAGGCGGTTATGTTAGTCTATTTAAAAAGAATCATGGAAAAGTTTTATCAATATACGATACAATAAATTTCTGGAAAAAACATAACAATTGTCAACTTTCAGAGAAAAGAAATTACTTACCTAATTATGATAGAAAAGATGGTACGAGAGTCTGGAATGAGCAGTATTTTAACGATGACAGATCTCTTAGTATTGTTCTTTATGGCATTGCAGGTGGGGGTCATGTATGGCCTTCAGGTTCTAATAATCTTCCTGGCAGAATAGTAGGCAAAATGTGCTATGATATAAATGCCTGTAATGTAATATGGGATTTTTTCAAATCCTGCAACAAGTAATACTTCAGGTTGCATATCTGGTTGTATTTCCCCCGGACTTGTGACTTTCAACTTCCCACTGTTATACTCACATAAAAAAGCAAAGGACATATCTTCTTTATTATAAATTTTATGTATATCTGGCTTTTACGGAGATTTTATGGACTTTATCACTGTCTTAGGCATAGCGATCGGTCTTTCCATGGATGCCTTTGCCGTTTCTGTTACAAATAGTACAATTATTCATGACTTAAAACCAGGATATGGTTTTCGAATGGCTTTATTTTTTGGTTTTTTTCAAATGATAATGCCAATCATCGGTTGGCTTGCTGGTTCCACTTTCAGTTCTTATATAAAAAATTTTGATCACTGGATAGCCTTTTTTCTTTTAGCATTTGTAGGTGGGAGGATGATTATAAATGGATGGCCATTTAAAAAAGAAAAAAATGGTACATCAGATGATGCTACTTCCTGCGATTCGAATTTCAAATCTGATTGCAGAAATCTGCCAACTCTTTTTTTACTTTCTCTTGCTACAAGCATAGATGCACTTGCAATAGGTTTAAGTTTTGCACTAATAAAAGTTCCGATAATTATTCCCTCTTCAATCATAGGATTGATTACCTTTTTAATATCATTTGCTGGTTATTTTTTAGGCAGAAAGATCGGAAGCAAGATTAAAATAGAACTTGAGTTTTTTGGTGGACTTATACTTCTTGTTATAGGAGCTAAAATCCTTCTCGAACATCTACTTTAGATCTTTTATATAGAATAACTCTTATCTTTTTATTTGACAATACTATTATCTTAATACTTTTAGGTTATCTTCTTCAAATATGGCTTTTAGATTTCGTTATAGGTCCTTAAAAATATCATAAACTTATAAAGGCTGAAATACTGTGGGATTATAAAAAATAAAAAAAAAAGAAACCTGAGAATCAGGTTTCTTAAAATTGCAGCAGGCGAGACTTGAACTCGCACGGGTTTGCACCCGTTAGCCCCTCAAGCTAGTGTGTCTGCCAATTCCACCACTGCTGCATCGATATAATTTATTAAACTTTAGAAAAAAATTGTCAATACTTTTTTATATCTTACTATCTAGTTCATTTGTCATCACTTGTTTATTGTTTATATTTTACTTATGCTTGAAAAGCTCCTTAAAGTTCAAAATCGCATGCAAAATCAGTTAAATAACTTGAACAATTTTCAAGTAAACTTAGATTTTTCTTTTGATATACTGGTCGAAATCAGGTATATTTCGCGAGTATTCATCATTAAAAAGTGGTGAAGATATCAAAAAATCAGCTGTCGATCTATCACAGGCTATTGGAATATTCCAGACAACGGCAATCCGTAGTAGAGCCTTGATATCAGGATCGTGTGGAAGTGGTTCGAGTGGATCCCAGAAAAATATTAATATATCTATCTTCCCCTCACTTATCAGTGACCCTATCTGTTGATCACCTCCTATAGGTCCACTCAACAGTTTGTTTATATGACCAAGCTCTTTTTCCAGTATTCTTCCCGTCGTCCCGGTTGCATATATAATATGCTTATTTAATGTCTCCTTGTTGAATGTTACCCATTCAAAAAGATCCCTTTTCTTGTTATCATGAGCAACAAGTGCTATTCTTTTTTGCTTATCCATCTTTATCCTGTAAACATTATCTAAATCTTTACCAAAATCTGTATACATAAGTTTTACCTCTCTTTTTTAAAAATTATATTTTATAAACTAAAGATTAATTGTTTATCAGGCGTTTCTACCTCAATAGTATTTTTTTCCAATTAAAGGCTATTTTTCAAATAAACGTTCATACTTTGTAATCTTAGTTTTAATTAAATTTAAATAATAACTATATGTAAAAGAAGCAAGTATTCATTTATCAGTTGAACCCTATTGACTCTTCGCTTTTTAATAATCTAATATATATTAATATTATGAAAAGATAAATAAATAATAAAAAGCCAGTAAAATCTATCTTTTTTGGCATGAGAGCCATAAATTAAAAATAAATTAGAGAAAAATAAAATAGTAAGCAGGCATTTAAAAAAATAATGAAAAATAAAGTAACAAAAAAACATTCAAAAAATGAAGAAAAAATTTTAGAATGAATAAAATCTATTTGATATATATTAAAATTTTTTTATAATAGCTAAAAGATTGTGTTTTTAATATGATCTTTCTTATTATTATCAGGCTAATGTTCGTGCATTCTATGTTTTGCACTCTGGATGAAAAGAAAATTTTGTTTTATCTTGCACCTCGGAAAAAGTCAGGTTTCATCTTTTTAAAAGTTTAATTTAAAGTTAATTAAAAGGATTCATATGGATTTTACCAATTTACATATAGTTGATAACCCACTTGTGAAGCATTATCTCTTTCACCTACGTGATAAAACAACAAAACCAGCTCTATTTAGAACTCTTACCAAAAAACTAACTCTTCTTCTATGCTATGAAGCTGCTAAAGAGATAGAACTGAAAGAAAAAACCGTTGAAACTCCACTGGCTAAAACTAAAGGAGAAATTATCGATAACGATATTGTCTTAATACCTATTTTAAGAGCTGGTTTGGGGATGATAGACGCTATATTAGAACTTTTCCCAAATGTTGATGTAGGATACATGGGATTTCAAAGAGACGAAAATACTGCCATAGCAAAAGGGTATTACTCCAAGTTACCCAATCTTAAAGGCAAACTCGTTTTTATTGCAGATCCCATGCTGGCAACTGGTGGTTCTCTTTCTAAAGCTGTTGAGCAGATTAAAACTCAGAATCCCAGGAAGATAATCATTATCTGTATCGTATCTGCACCTGAAGGAGTGACAAATATCTTGAGCAAATATCCGGATATTCAGATATATACTGCTTCACTGGATAGTCATCTCAACGAAAAAAAGTATATAGTCCCGGGTTTAGGTGATTTTGGAGATCGTCTCTATGGTACAGAGAGATGATAGTAAATCTTTGATTTTTGCCACAATCATTCCAATCCTTGAAAAATACCTCAAAGGTACTACCCTTCCTGCTATCTCTCTTCTCGATACTGAAGGTTTTTCAGAATTTGAGTTATTGATTTCAACTATCCTTTCTGCCAGGACAAAAGATGATGTTACCTATAAAGCTTCTAAAAGGCTTTTCGAAAAAGCAAATACTCCGGTTAAAATTATGAGACTAAGTGAGCAACAAATCATTGAGCTTATCTACCCTGTTGGTTTTTATAAGACCAAAGCAAAAAATATAAAAAAAACAAGTGCAATTATTCATGAAAAATATAATGATAGAGTTCCTGATGAACTTGAAGAACTTTTAAAGCTACCGGGAGTTGGAAGAAAAACCGCTAATCTTGTCATTGCTGTTGCATTTAAAAAGGATGGACTATGCGTTGATACTCATGTTCATAGGATCTCAAATAGACTTGGCATTATAAAGACTCGAAATCCAGAAGAAACGGAGATGAAACTTAGGGAAATTTTGCCTAAAAAATACTGGGAAATCTACAATAGACTCTTAGTATCCTTTGGACAGAATATCTGTAAACCTATTTCTCCATTTTGTAATATTTGCCCTATATCTTCATACTGTAAAAAAATTGGTGTAAGGAGTAGCAGATAGTATTAAATCTTAAAGCTTTATACTTTTTTGTACAGCTATAAAAATCAAAAGTCTAAAGCCAAAAGTCCAAAGTTATTGAATAGGATCCAGGATTTTTACTTCATTTCCAGCTTTTATTCTTTATGCTTCTTCAACAACTTTTTTTTGAAGCTGCGTTAGCTTTATTACATTTTCAACGCCAATCTCAAGCATTTTTAGAAAAAGAGATTTCTTAAAGGGTTGCCCACCACTTCCAGCTGAAATATCGACAAGCTCTCCCTCATCTGTTGCAACGACATTCATATCGCAATAAGCTTTTTCATCCTCTTCATACATGAGATCCAGAAGTATTTTTCCATTCACAAGGCCTATCGATATAGCAGCAACATAGTTTTTTATCGGATTAACTGTTATCAAACCTTTTTTCATATATTTTTTAAATGCAATCGCAGCAGCAACAAACCCCCCTGTTATAGAAGCAGTCCTTGTTCCACCATCTGCATTAATAACATCTGTATCGATATATAATGAATAGCCAGGAAAACAGGTTAGATCAATCCCACCTCTCAGTGAACGACCAATAAGCCGTTGTATCTCAACACTTCTTCCATCTACCTTATTTCTATCTCTTGTCTTTCTCTTCAATGTTGAACCAGGAAGCATATTATACTCAGAAGTAAGCCATCCTATCCCTTTCTCTTTTGCAAATGATGGAGCTTCGTCAGTCAGCATGGCTGTGCATATGACTTTAGTATTACCAAAGGATATAAGACATGAACCATCCGCATTTTGTATATAGTTTTGTTCAATTACGATTTTCCTTGGTTCATTCCACATTCTTCCATCGGCTCTTACAAAGTCATCCTTCTTTTCGTTATTGTTTCCACTGATACCTATCTTTTCAAGTTCTTTCTTTAAATTTCCCATCTTGACCTCTATTTATTGAAACTATTTTTTCTTTTTCTTTTCACCAATATTCAGAATTTTCTTTATATTATCATTTTCAAGATTCCCCTGAGAAAATGTTTTAAGCATATCATCCGTTAATATAGCTTTCCCCTGGTTTTTTTCCATAGAATCATTATTTATAAGATTATTTTCAACAAAGTCTTTATCAACTGGATCTTTATCTTTGAACTCTTTGTCTAAAGATATCCTCTCGATAGATTCTTTCTCGATTAAATTTTTTTTGATAATTTTTTTTTCATTCTTCTCAATTTTTTTAATCTCATAGTAATCCTGTATTACCTCTATCATATCCCCTTCAATATTTATTGCATATAAAAATTTACCATTTTGCAATCTTCTTTTTTCTTTAACAATACCCTTCCCATACCCTTTTATTTCAACAAAATCACCAATATTTATCTTATCTTTTCGCGTTTTTGTCTGTAAATTTTGTCCACCACAAAAAATTCTTTCTTCAAGAAAGTCTAAAAATTGCGTTTTTTCAAGAATGATTCCATTTAAACTTTCAGGATAAAGAAGATAAAGTTGATCTTTAGCTCTGGTCATACCAACATACAAAAGTCTCCTCTCCTCTTCTATATCTGCCTTTTTCCCTCTCCATGTATATGGTATCAATTCTTCACAAAGAAAAGGTAAAAAAACAACAGGAAACTCAAGACCTTTTGCTGAGTGTAGCGTTCCTATACTGACAGCATCGTTGAAATGCGGTTGTTCAACATAGCTTATTATTGTGAGGTAAAATTGTTCAAATGGTTTGCTATACTTCTCATCAGCTTGTTTACAAAGTTCTAATAATGTTAAATAGTTTGTCTTTCTTTCCAGTTCTTCTGGTTCTATATACTGTTCTTCATCATAGTCATTTTCCGAAGTTCTTTCTATTTGTGTTTCCCATTTGCTTTTAAAAACAATATCATAAAGCATTGTAAAGAATTCTACAAGTGCTTTAGCATTTTTTAACTTTACTATTATATCTACAAAAGCTTTTACCCTGTTATTATTTGAGTTAGTCAGTGCTTCCCATAAAGAACTATTTTCGCTGGACTTTTTTGAAATTATTTCTTGAAAAGTAACTTCTCCTATACCTCTTGCTGGAAAATTTATTATCTTTTTCAGTAAAAATTCATTTTCCGGATTTAGACAGTATCCAAGATAGTAAAGAGGATACTTAACCTCTATTCTCTGATAAAATCCAGTTCCTCGTAATGGATTGTAAGGTATATTATTTATTTTCAATTTTTCCTCAATCTCATGTAAAAGCCAGCTCGCTCTGGCTAAAATCGCAAAATCTTTAAATGAGTAACCATTTTTTGAGATTAGACTTTTTATCATCGATACTATGAAATCGGCCTGTTCTGAGTTTGTATATGTCTGTATAAAGTCTACAACTCCTTTTTCGTTTCTGACAGCAACAGCTGCCTTATTTCTTCTCTGATAATTTTCTTTAATCATAAGATTGCTTACCTGTATTATACTTCTTGCACTACGATAATTGTCATCAAGGTAAAGAACAACAGGATCTTCAAAATTATTTTCAAAATTCAATATATTTTCAGGAGTTCCACCTCTAAAGCTATAAATAGATTGATCTTCATCACCGACACAGGTAATATTTGTCCCATTTGAAATAAGAGTTATGAACTTATTCTGCATCCTATCCACATCCTGATACTCATCAACAAGAATATACTGTAAACTCGATTGAATCACTGTCCTTGCAAAGTTATCATAAAGCATTGTAAGTGTCGGATACAATACAAGATCAGCAAAATCCATCAGATTATTCAAATTAAGGTACTGCTGATAGTATTTGAAAAATTCAAGATATAGGGGTTTTTCAAAAAATATTTTGTGACGAGCAATAGAAATATTTAACTGTTTTATTTCATCATCTAAGGAGCTATTATCAAGAAAAACATGATGAGCGTTTCTATATGCTTGAAGCAAAACAGGTAAATCAAAATCCTCCTTCGCTTTTTGAATGATTAAAGAAATCAATTTTACTTCGTTTATAAGTTTATTGAATCTATCATTTGAAGAAATAAGATTCTTAATAAGAACCAGCGAATCATCTTCATCAAGAATGGTTATCCCGCTTTTCCCACCAAAATATTTTTGATTCCTCATCATTATAGAAAGGGCAAATGAATGAATTGTTGAAATGTATTGCAGGTTTATCGATCCATCGGTAGCTCTTTGAATCCTGTCTTTCATCTCGTTTGCTGCCTTATTAGTAAATGTTATAGCAGCCATCCTTGAAGGATCAAAACCAGAAGAGTATAGATAGATGAATTTTTCTACTATCACTCTAGTCTTGCCAGCACCAGGTACAGCAACAACTAAAGTAGGCTTTTCGATAGATTTGACCGCAAGAATCTGTTTCTCAGATAATTTTTCCATTTTATTCTTTTTTTGAAATTTTTATATCTATTTTGATATTTTTTGATGGGTGATTAACTTTTTGATCATGTTAAAGAATCCATAATTATTTTAATCTTTTCCTTAAAATTGGTTATAGAAGTCATTATCAAGATCTCTTCTTCATCAAATTCATTAACAAATTTTGTTTTAACTCTGTATATCGCATTTTCTACAGATTTTTTATTTAATCCTAAAATATTAGCTATCTCAGAAACCTTAACAAGATCAATATATTGTAAAAACACTTTTCTCTCAAAATCTGAAAGGTTCTGTATTATTTTTTTAATTTTGTTCATAATGATAGGTTCAAAGGCTAAGACATCATAGTTTTCTTTGAAACTGTCAACTTCACTTTCTATAATATTTGTAAATGATTCAATTTGCTCAGAAGATGCTTTATTGCGCAATTTAACATAAGTTAAAAGTCTATTTCGTACTATACAACGTAAATAAACCGAAAAGTTAACGTTCATTTCAGGATCAAATGATTTTACTGCATCTAAAAAGGCAATATTTGCCTCTGCCTTAAGATCATCTATCTCAGCTAAAAGAGAGATCCTCGTGGCAAAAGAAAATACAAGTTTGAAAATATATAAATCGTATCTTGCAAACAAATTCTCTATAGCAATTTGATCATTATTCTGTGCATTTTTAATAAGTTGTATATCTATAATATTCCTCCATGAAAAAATAATTTTATCAAAGGTTCTACTTAAACAAGATATTATCTTCGATAAAATAGTCCATCTGCAGAAGTTAGTTAGTTTGCATGGCTAAGCCATACAAAGAAAAACTACAAATAGTCAAAAAAGCAGATTAACCAGGAGTATCCAAAATTATAATCTCAATCCAATAAATAATAGCACAAATATTATAAAACCTCCTATTATAGAATATAATCCTGCAATTAAATCATCTATCATTATCCCAGGTCCAGCTTTTATTGACTGCATTGAACGAATACCTAAAGGTTTAAAGATATCAAAAATTCTGAATAATACAAATTGCATAATGGATAAAATTATGAACAAAACATGATTGGCATAAATAAAATCTTTAAAGTTCCTTATATCTGAGAGTTCTTTAAAAGAAAAATTTGCTATTGAGCTAAAATTAAATATAGAAGCTTCTAAATCCTTTAACCCTGGGAAAAAGGAAAAAAGGATGCCACTAACATATGGTATTAGAGTAACAGGCAATAGAGCAAGAAGCATGCCTGAAACTTCATCTATAACAATATAAGATGGATCTTTAACCATCATTCTATTTTCAAATTTACCTGAAAAGTACAAGCCCATCATTACAACAATGATAAATAATATTAAATGCATAATAATATCTGGTGGGAAGAAAAGATAAAAAATAAGAATTAATAGAGATGTAAACGTTCCACTGGCAAATGGAAAGTATCCGGTATAACAAAATGTCGATATGACTTTAGTAAATGTCTGTTCAGCAAGAGCTGGATAAGATTTGATATATGTAAATCCAGAATAATAAGCGGCTATTAATGAAATGGAAAAGAAAATCAATGGAAGATAAAAAAGCTGCGGACTAAGATTCTGTATGCCGATAAATTGAAACTTTATAGCATGAAAAAAATAAAATAAAATTATTGTGACCATCTGTAAAGTTGTTTTTATTTTTGCTTCAAACGATGTCTTAAATTTTATCTCTTTTGATTTCAATTCCCCTTTTTCAATCCTCATAAAAGTAATAAAACTTTCACGAATAAGAAGCAGGATTACTAAAAAAAATGGAAGATACACATACTTTTTTAGTGAAAAAATACTGAAAGCCACTATTACAAGAAATTTGTCTGCGAGTGGATCTAAAAAAGCACCTACTGCTGTTGATACATTAAATTTTCTGGCAAAATAACCATCAAGCCAGTCTGTTATCGAAGCAATGATGTAAATTAAAAAAGATAAAAATACCGTTGTTTTTGTATTTATGAGAAGAAGGATAGCAAAAGGTATAACCAGAATAAACCTCATGATGGTAAGAGACATCGGGATAAAGGCTTTATTTCTCATTCGATCTCCCCTAAAAAATCATATAATATTGAGTCAACCAGTTTTACAGAAATATTATCTCCAATATTCAAACTTCCATTGTACTTTATCTTCAAGTTTAAATCATCTTTCGGTATTATTATAGTTCCATCAAGCTGTGGCGCTTGTGCCCAAAATCTTGCAAAATAGGCATCTTCAGATTCATCTTCTATAACAGATTCATATTTTTGGTCTATAAATCTATTCATTTTCAAAGGTAAAGTTTGCTCAAAATTTTCAAGAAGATCATTTCTCCTTTCAACTGCGATATGCCTCTCAACCTTATCTTTAAATAAAAAAGAAGGAGCCTTTTCCATATCGGAATAAGCAAATACTGACAGATAATCGATCGGCAAACTCTCCAGTCTTTTTTTCATCAAAAGAAAATCATCTTCACTTTCACCCGGGAAACCAGTTATTAGTGAAGTTCTTATAATGGAATCTGGAAAATTTTGCTTGATTTCATTGAATATATTTGTGATACTGGCAAAATCGAGTTGCCTTCCCATCTTTGCTAAAATCGAATCCACCAGATGTTGAACTGGCATTTCAAAGTAAGGCAAGACTCCTGGCATGTTGTACAGTTCTTTTATCATTTTTAAGCAGGTATTTTGAGGTAAACTATCCAGATTAAAATAAAGTATTCTTATCCTTTTAAAGCCAATATCATGTAATCTTGATGCTAATCGCCTTAATGGTTCAATAGAACTGGCTCTCTTGGTCTTGATGTTTGAACCATTTATAATATCATTTCCATATAGTGCTGTATCTTGAGATATAAGTATGATCTCATCTTTACGTGATTTGAAAATAATTCTTGCTTCTTCGATGAGTTTATCTTCTTGAAAAGAACGGTAATCACCTTTTATTATCGGGATAGTACAGTATGTACAATTTTTACTACAACCTTCAGAAATAAGAAGATAATCCCAGTTTTTATATTTTAAATCTTGACTATAGTTCCTTGAAAATGTGTCTTCATATGGTGCAAAGCTACTATCAACACTTTGTGCAGCAAAATAGTCGTAAAAAGAATTATAATCGAGTATTTCATCTACTTCTAAAAGCTGCTCTTTAAGCTCTTTTTTATATATCTGAGCAAGGCAACCAGTTAAAATAACTTTGCCATTCTTTTTTTTGATTTTAACAGCTTTAAGACTTTCTTCTATCGATTCTTCGACAGCATCCTCGATGAATCCGCAGGTATTTATAATAATATAATCAGCCTTAGAAGCATCACTTTCATTTTTAAGTCCAGCTTTTAAAAGATTTGAAGAAAATTTTTCAGATACAACCTCATTTTTTGCACAACCGAGAGTTAATATATAAAAAGACTTAACCACAGTTCACCATTAAAAGTTATTTTTTAAATTCAGTAACAAGAGAATAACTATTTTTATCCTTATCAAAAATCCAGCTAATAACACAATATATTGTAAATTCTTTAGGTAAAACCAGAGGTGAATTATTTATCATGACAGACATGCCACTTGAGTTTGTTAACATCATTACTATTTTTTCTTTACCAGATATTTTAACAGATTGAGAGGGTGCGAGCATCTGTTCTATGGTTCCTTCTATATCAGATTCAAGTCGGATGTAACCCTTTTTAGAAGCATTAACAACAACCACCAGAGGTGGCATTGTCAAACTGGAGTTCCCACTATCAGTTTGTGCAACTGAAGAGGAAGATATTGAGAGATTATCCGTTGTAAAACCATTTCTAGAGTATTCTGAAGTCAATCTCTCAAATGTTAAAGACACTCCGGATGAATCAAGTTCATTTAAAACAATCTGAAAATCTGTTTCTCCATTAATATCATAATCTATATCTATCTTATCTTTTTCCTTTAACTCAAGAGTACTGGCAATCTCTTCAAAGGATAACTGAGTGACTTTATTCTTTGGATCAACCGTAATAATCTTCAATCTATGATAGTTTGATCCATCAGGAATCAAGATAACATCTCCTGGACGAAATGTTCTGATGGTTCTTCTTTGCTCTATCAGAAACTCATTTTTTTTAAGTTCGGGTTTTTGCTCTTTATCTAACTGCCTGGAATCAGTAACACTTTTTTGTTTTGAAGGGATAGATACAATAAGGATAATACCTACTATAAGAACTACGGCAATAACAGCAATAACCATGATTGAAATAGCATTTTTAGATAACTTTGGTAACTTAATTTCTTTTTTAATAGGTTTTGTAAGTTCCTCAAGAGGAGCAGGTTCTTCTATTTTCTTTTGCCTATAATAAAGCTTTACAAGTTCATTTGCATCAAGTTGCAAAAGCTGGGAATATGTTCTTAAAAAACCCAGGTAGTAAACCTCACCCGGGAAAGCATCAAAATTATCATCTTCAATAGATTTAAGGAACTTTTTTGATATTCTTGTTTCTGAAGAACATTGTTCAATGGTAAGATTAAGTTCTTTTCTCTTATCCTCTATAATCTTACCTACAGATCTTCCATCCATTATTTAACCCTTTATTAAAATTTTTATAAAAACCTCAAACACGATAATCAAGAGAATTAATCATCAAAATAGAAAATAATACCCATTATTAAAAATATAATGGCTTATCTTCTAATCATTCAAATATATTTTCAAGAACCTGAACATTATCTGGCATATCAAAATTAAAGAGAAGATCCGAAAGATCAACATTTGTTTTATAAGAAGTAAAATAATATCTAACAACTTTTCCTTCGAGTGTAACAGCTGACTGATAAACAATGAAACCGGTATCATCTACATAAATTTCTAGAGATTTGAAGCCAGCTTCATATCTTTTTGGCCAACCTTTAAGTTTGTATACCTTGAAGTTATTGAAAGTATAGAGAGCTTTCCCTTCAGTAAAATTGAAAGTATAGGCATCAAATAGATAATCAACGGTTTCTTTAGATTGCCCATAAGGTAAACTAGCTTTACCCCTCAACTGCTGGGTTGCAACGATAGATAATGCCGGGTAATATATAAATAGTGTTTTCCCATCGCTAACATATATCTTTTTTTCAGGAGTATTAATTGTAACTTTGAATTTGCCGGGATATTTGTATAGCATCTCACCATTCTGCAAAGCACCTTTATCTCCCTGTTGCAAGATAATATTACCCTGATAATCTTTAATATTTGAGTACCTATTTTTTATAAATTTAACAAGATCATTAGTAGTATCCTGTCCAAATAGACTAAATGTGATGCTTAAAACGAATATTAATAAAATTGTAAAAAATGCAAAATTTAAAATTAACCTATTTTTATTCATATTTTTTAACTCTTAAATATTTTTAGCAAATTGAACAAAAATAGCAAGTTAATTGATAACTCTTTAAGCTTTTATTTATATTTAGAAAAAAATCATCACAAAAGAAGATTATTTGCTAAAATAGTTTCTACAAGCTGTAAATATATAATAAGATCACAATCACCTTTATTTATTGTAAAAAGTTCATAAGTTAAATAGCCTTTATAGCCCAAAAAAAAAACAATCTAAAATAATTTTCTGAAAATAGTTATAAATTGCTCTAATCCAAGTTCTTCAGCACGAGCGAACAAAGATATGTTGGCAGCATTTAATGCATTTCTGACATTTTCATAAGAAAAAATTTCATCTTCCGAACCTATTAAATTAGATTCTGTTATTCGAGATTCATTAGTTCTTGACATTTTATTCATTTTTGAAAAATTGTTGATAAGCATTTTTCTCTTTGAAGAAAAAGCTTTTGATACAAATTTGAAAAAAAGTTTTTCATTGTAATCATCAAAAATAGATCTTTTAGGTTTCAAAGAAAAAAATGTTGATTCAACCTCAGGTTTTGGATAGAAGGCTGAAGGTGGAAGATCAAAAATTTTATCTATTATAAAATGATAATCTGCAAAAATTGTTAAAAAGGATCTATCCTCTTTCCCTGAAATACGAACAAAATATTCTTTTTGAGTCGTCAAATAAATTATTGTAGTGATATCCTTGTTCTTTGAAATTTTAGTTAAAATTTGAGTTGATATATTGTACGGAATATTACCAACAATAACAAACTTCTCAAAATTGCTTTTTTCAATTTGATTTTCTATAAAAAAATCAAAAAAACTAATAAAATCCTGTTGCAAAATTTCTATCTTACATTTATTTTCTATCCTAAAATCATTAAATTTCTCTTTCAAAGATAACCTATAAGCATTTGCAAGATCGGGATCCTTTTTTTCTCTTCCTATCCAGGTATCTTTACCATCAAATATTATTCTTAAAATTGATGCAAAGAAACTATCTATTTCGAAAATGAACAAATTCTTTGCAATAAAAGAAAGCAAAATAGATAAATTCCCACTTCCACCACCAATTTCAATTATATCCTCATTTTGATATTTTGAAATTTCATCGAAAAATTTATATACATAATTTTTATCTATTAAAAAATTTTGCCCTTTTGATTTGCGAAACCAGACATTGTTATTGGTTAAAAACTCTTTTAAAAAAAAGACTTTGTAAAAAGGATAAGATTCAATAATTTCCCTTATTTCTTCTCTTTCCATATAGATTCTGGAGTAATTCTAAGCTGTTAGATATTTTCTATAAAATATCAGATAATAACAATAAAACCATAAGAACTTGTAAAATTATTAATAGCTTTTTACAGAAAGATATCTTAAATGATGAAAATTAAATTTGATAAAGTATATTACTAAAGATGCGTAAATAATTATTTTATATCGGGAGTTAACGAAAAATATGAATCAAGCTTCTAATACTTCAAAAATAAAATATACGAATGATTCCAGAAATGTAAAAGAGATCGAGAAAAAGATATTTTTCAACTTTTTTCAGGGCAAATCCAGGCTAGCCATTGTATCTCACCTTGATCCTGATGGAGATGCTATGGCAAGCCTTTCTGCCATGACATTTTTTTGTGAGAAACAAAATATTTTTTCCCAAATATTTCAATTCAATAAACCACCTTTTCCTGAATATAATTACTGGAATATTTCAATAGATAATATTGATAATCTTTGTTTGAACAAGTTTGATGGTATTATATTTGTTGATACGCCTTCCTTAAAAAGAGCTGGTTTTAAAGATAACTTTGAAGTTCTTATCCCTTCAATATCTATCGATCATCATATTGACAACAAGTACTTTACGGACTTCAGTCTTATTTATCCTTCTTTTTGTGCTACAGCAGAGATTATCTTTGAACTTTTACGTGAATCTCTGGATTATGATTTACCACTGGATAAAAAGATTATGGAAGCTTTACTTATGGGCATTCTATTTGATACATACTATTTTCAAACAGAAAATGTTGATGCAATTCTACTTGAAAGAGCTTCATTTTTAGAAAGTAAAACAAATAGCATTCATATCTTAAAAAATATCCTTTTTAAGAATCAAACACCGCAAATATATAGCTTTTGGGGGAAGATACTTTTAAATACAAGTTTATATTTCAACAAACAGGTCGTTGTGGCAAAAGCTGATGATCTACTTTATTCAGAATTTGAGAAAAAAGATAAAAACTTTTCGAGAGACTTTGCAAGTGAAGGCTTTATAAATCATCTTATGAATCTTCGAAATGTTGAGATAGCAATATTTATAAGAGAACTTACCGATGTTTATAAAGTCTCCATAAGAAGCAGCATAAAAATAGCTTCCAGGCTTGCAAATAGATTCGGTGGAGGTGGGCATGAAAATGCTGCTGCATTTAGAATTGACAAAAAAACATTTTTATCGATAGACGAACTTGAAAATTCTATTATTAATACTATAAGCGAGATATGGGGAGAAAAAAAAGAGAAGTAACAAATAAAACAGTTATTCAGAGTTAAAGTATCGATAAGATAAAGAGAAAATGCTGGGGCATAATTTACCTTTTTTAGATAAAATATAAGATTGAATATTTAAATGAATGGTATCTTTATACTATTAATCTTTAACTTTTCCTGTCAATCATATAAATAGCTGGATGGAGGAAAAATTTGGATCTTTATAGATTAACAGAGGATAAAAAATATTTTTCACATGCTACCGAGCTTCTATATACCCTGACTGTCGGGGAAATTATGGAAAAATCGGTCATTACTGTGTCAGCAGATAATACAATTGAAGATGTTATGAACCTTTTCAAAGAAAAACATATAACAGGTTGCCCTGTAGTTGATAAAAATAATCAGCTTATAGGTATTATCTCCATGTCAGATATTCTTGATGCTCTCTATAATAATAAAGCAAAAGATCCAGTTTCTGCATGGATGACCAGGGAAACTATAACGATACACCCGGAAGTAAATATCGTTAAAGCGTTAGACCTATTGGCTACAAAGCCAATTGGTAGATTACCTGTTATTGACTATAATCGAAAGATTATAGGGATAATTACAAATGGAATAATTCTTAAAAACCTTTTGCTTCGCGTGGAAAAGTTCAGTGAAGCTACTGAAAAAGAGGCAATAAAACTTGCTTCGCAACTGAATCTCGATGAAATAAGGATAGATCAACCTATTAAATTTCGCTGGGATATAAAACCAAATGATTTCGAAAATGCCGGAAAACTTTCATCCGAACTTAAAAAGATTCTGCTTAAGTTGAATATAGATCGAATAATAGCTAGAAGGATTAGCATAGCTACATATGAAGCTGAAATAAATGTTCTTATTCACTCAAAGGGTGGTTATGCCTTGATCGATATCAATATGGAAAGGATACATGCAGAATTTATCGATTATGGACCTGGAATTGAAGATATAGAAAAAGCCATGCAGGAAGGTTATTCCACAGCCAGTCAGCTTGCCAGAGATCTTGGCTTTGGAGCTGGTATGGGGTTACCAAATATAAAAAAATCTGTCGATATCTTCAATATTCAATCCAGTTGCCCGGAGGGAACTAAACTACTATTTGAAGTCTATTTCAATAAAAAATTGTGATAAAAAAAGGTGCTTACGGTTAATCATTGCTTTCCATAAAATGGAAAGTTTTGAAACTTAATGTATCAACCCTTGTTCATCCGGCAATTGCCAGCTTATTAAAAAAAATGTATAAATTATAAAAACAAAATTATAGTAAATTTAAAATGGACAAAAAATCAAATAATTCAAATAATTACAATTTACTCTCCATCTATATAGACTATCTTTTCGGTGAAAAAAATTTCAGTTTGAATACAGTTCAATCATATAAACATGATGTTAAACAATTTTTAGATTTCATACAAAAACCAGTTGAACAGGTAGATAGTGAAGAGGTTTTGCTCTTTTTATTTGTCCAAAATGATAAAGACAGCTCGATCAGTTCTTCTACCCTTGCTAGATACCACTCAAGTTTGAATAGTTTCTTTGATTTTTTGATATCAAGAAAATACTGCTCAAAAAATCCCATGGTTTATGTTGATTACCCAAAAGTTTCTAGAAATCTTCCAGATTATTTGACAATTGAAGAGATATCAAAACTTTTTGATACTATAGAACGATCAAATTTTGATGAGCATACTAAAAAGAGAGATAATGCTCTATTTGAAATAATGTATTCCTGTGGTTTAAGAGTTTCAGAGGCTTGCAGTTTAACTTTAGATCAGATAAATCTCGAAGAATGCTATTTGATAGTTTATGGCAAGGGAAGAAAGGAACGATTTGTCCCATTTGGACAGAAGGCATTGCAGAAAATAAAACAGTACCTCCCGGTAAGAAAATCAATATTAAAAACAAATGGATCAAATATTTTTATCTCAAGGCTTGGAAAACCAATGTCAAGAGTAGCTGTATGGAAAAGACTCAAGTTGTATGGACAATTAGCTGGATTTCATAAGGATATATATCCACATATTTTAAGACATTCATTTGCAACTCATCTTCTTTGTAACGGAGCTGATCTTCGCTTTGTTCAGGAACTTTTAGGGCACTCATCCATTGTCACAACTGAAATATATACAGATATCGATTTTACAAATCTTAAAAAGATGTACGACAATTTTATTTTCAAACTTAAATAATTCTCAAATAGCAAAAATACAATCTAGTTATCTCTTCTGCTAAGCCAATCTTCATAAAAATTATCAAGTTTTTCAAACAATTCAGTAAGATTGTGAACAGCGATAACTCTATCTTCCCTTTTGTCATCAAGCTTTTTGTCAGCATAATCCATGCTAACACCATCAACCCAGCTACATGAAAAAATTGTTTTTCCCATCTGCCATGCAAAAGTAAGCTCACATAGAGTCCCCGATTTACCACCAACTATGACCACACAATCGCCTGAAGCAACTGTTATACAGTTTCTAGCATATCCTATCGTTGTTGCAATGGATATAGTTGTATAAGCATTGGCTTTATCTATGTCATCAAAAGGGAAGATAGATACAGCAACGCCAGAAGACTCTTCTGCACCTTTTGAAGAAGCTTCCATGACTCCACCTCTACCACCATTGATGAGAACCCATCCTTTTGTTCCAGCGTATTTGCCTATTTCGTAGGCAGTTGAATATTGTTCATAAGTAGCATCTGAACTTCCTATAACACAAACCTGAAATTTTCTCACAAAATTCTCCCTTTTTTGCAAAAAAATCCTTTAAAATTAGCTAAAATCAAAAAATAAAACAGACTTTTTATGTGCAATCAGGTTAAGAAAAACCTTCAAAAAATGGTTCAAAGCCGCTTTCGAAAAGTTTCAAATAGATTTACTGTGATTCTTGATTATACTTTTCCTTTAGCATTTTTGATACAAGATCAGGAACCATGCCAGAGACATCTCCATTAAGGCTTGATATTTGCTTTATCAAACTTGAAGAAAGATAAAAGTATTTCTCATCGGTCATAAGAAAAACTGTATCAACCTTTCTTTCAGACATCCATCGGTTTGCAAGAGCCATCTCAAACTCATATTCAAAGTCAGAAACAGCTCTCAAGCCTCTTATAATATAATAGATTTCATTTTCTACAAGAAAATCTATCAGCAAACCTTGATGTTCCATGACTTTTACATTTTTAAGATCCTTTGTTAACTCCTTTGCAATATAAACTCTTTGTTCTACATTAAAAAGATATTTTTTTGCCGGATTATTACTGATAAGTATTATGAGGTTGTCAAAAAGATTGCTACTTCGCATGATGATATCGTAATGTCCATTTGTGATAGGATCAAAAGAACCTGGATAAACTGCATTTTTCATAGAAATAAACTCCTGAATCTAATTATTTTTTCAAAATTAATATTTTATTAAACATCTTCAATTTTAATAACATTTAATAACAGGCTACTATTTGATAAGTGTTCTAAAGCAAAATCATATAAAAAAATACAACAAAATATTACAGAAATGAAAAGAATGAAATCTGAAAACCTAAAAATTATGCTATTGAAATTGAACAAATTAAAATTATAATAAAATCAGCAAGAGGTGAGTTATATTGGATAATAAAATGAACATTAAAAAGTTCTTTAATAGATCAAACTATCCTCTCATTTCAAGTTTGTTAATCTTCCTTCTTCTATTATCAAGCTTTTTTATAATATTCATATTAAAAGATCCTGCAATTATTTCAACTCATCATACAAAACAGATACCAGTTTTTTTCCTTCTTTTCTTGCCCTTGTTTATTGCCTATTTCATCTTAAACAACAGCTTCAATATTGCACAATTATGTTTTTTAGAACCATTATTTCATATAACCTCATTTATATTATTTGGTTTCCCCTTTGCCCTTATATCGATAGTAATTGAATTCATCTTTTCAACTGAAAATAAACAAAAGTTATTTTTAACATCTCTTTTATCAATCTTTTTTATACTCATGGTTAATCTTTTACTATTGTACTTACCTTACTATGGGGATTTTATCTCATTGATCGTTATATTTATATATATCTTTGTATGGAAACTTTTTTTGAAAGAAGAAACAAAATGGTATGAGATATTTACCCCCTATCTTTTTGTAAGTTTAATCTACTGCATTTTTTTATCAATTCATTTTGGAATAATCTCAACTGATAAAGAAATTATTGTATATATATTTGTTTTTTTGTGGTTATATTTAATAGGTATAATATTCGAATTCTTACTAAATAATTATTATTATAACAAAAGAGAATTGAGATTTTTAAAAGAACTTGATAATAACTTACTACAATATCTCAATATCAAAGATTTTGACCTTTACTGCACAAATTTATCAAAAATCATAAAGCAAAATATTCAATTTTCCTTGATGTATATTGGAATTGCAGATAGTTATTCTAAAAAAATGGATATAATTTTTGCCTGTGAAAAGGATAAAATTCTCGGGAAAGATACAATAAATCTCGACAAAACCTTAACATTGATGGTTTTAAAGAGTAAAAAAGAGTACTTTCTAGTACCGGATATTTCAAAAGTTCCAGAAACCATGTATTGCAGGATAAAAAATAGTGAAACAGTTACAAGATCATTTATTGGATTTCCTCTTAAGGACAGATATCAGCGCATTACCGGAATTTTTGGTCTTGAAGATGAAAACTTTTTTAAACTAAATAAAAAGCAGATAAGTGAACTTAAATTAGCAAAACAACAGATCGAAACTATAATAGCTTTTCACATTCAGATAAAAAACTAAAAAACCAGAAGTTTTTTTTAAAACTTTGATACTGAAATAATTTATTTAATACAAAATTTTAATTGTTATCACAAGATTTATTTGATTTACCGTGATCGATAAATTAATATATTTTAATATAAAAGTTCAATATAAATAACCAAATTTTCAATTTACCAGAATTAATATTAAATGCATAATTATAAGAACTTTGAAACAATAACAATGCACAATAGATAAAATTTTGAAAAGGAGAACATTTTGTCAAATTCAAATTATCCCATGGAAATTTTAAATAAAAAAATTGAACTTTTAAAAGAATACCTTTTTAATCTAAATCTTCTTTTAGATCTTGACCCTTTTGATTCTGGCTTCATTTCAGTATTTGAAAGCAGCCTATCAAAGATAACATTTTTGATTGATGAGGTAAAACAGTATGAAAAAATCTATCAATCGATAAGCAAAAATATCGAACTGAAAGATAGCATGATATATCAATCAAAAATAGAAGAAGAAAAGAGTTTGATAAACTCAATAAACTCAACCATCGAAAAGGTAATAATAAAATATGAAAAAGATAAGGAAAATGTTAAGATGCAACTTGATAATATAAAGCAATTGAACTCAAATCCCATGCAAGAAAGCGAATATCGATACTTTGAAAAAAAAGTTTGATATACATTTTTTTCTTGCAATCAAAAACTTTACTCACTCTATATATAACCTGATCGGAACTTTATTGATATAATTTTCTATCTTATTCTTGAACTGCTCATATTCAATTGCAAATAAAGAAGATACTTCAACAGTTGCCTGTTCATAATTATCAAACTTTATTTCTGCTTTTTTAAACCAATTTTTGTAAAATAGAGAGATTCCATCCTTGCATGTTTTTATAGAGTCATCTCCTTCTTTATTCTTAAGTGGAGCGAACTCATCATCTCGAAGTGTTTCATAAAATACTGTTTTATTAGCAAGGGGGATAGAATCGAAAATAAACTGTTCAAACTTGATACCATTAAGTGTTTCTGGATTGATAAGATAACCGGTATCTGGTGAAAAGTAAGGTATTTTCTTTTTTGCTATATGATATGGAAGATGAAGAGCATCTGTAGTAATCCTGTCTATAAAATCGACTGAAAAAATGTGTATAGCTATTGAGCCATAATTAAATAAAAGTTTCCCATCATCATCTTTTTTTATGGCAAGTTCATAAGGTAAGTCTGAATATTCTATTATGCAGGGATTTCCATCTGCGATTGCAGCAACTCCTACTTTTTCAGATGCATCACGCTTGGCAAGAACTTTAGATGAAATATCGGCATTATTAAAAATATGCAGTCCTAGAAAAACTGGATCTGCAAGCTTAACCAGTGGGTTATCTACCTGAAAATAACTAAGATATTTTATACCAAGTTTATGCATGATCGAGGTCATATTGTTCTCCTTCAAAGCAAGAAGAGCTCCTCCATGACCATCTGGTGCTGTAAATAGGCTTGTTTCACCTATAAGTATAAGATTTCCATTCATGTCTATAGCTGGTAAATCCCTCTGTTTAAAAAAATAGATATCATTCAAATTAAGCCAATCTCTACCATTTTCATTAAAAAACTTTACTGTCTCATCATGATTTGAAGAACTTGTCATAATAAAAAGTCTTGGGGTGAAGCCATAATATTTGCCAGAAGCATGTATTTTTTCGCAATGCATTTGAAAAAGTGTCTTTGAGCATACTGGAGAGATAGGAAACATCCCTTTGGGATGCTCAAAGCCAAGTCTTGAGCCCTGGCCACCGGCTACCATAAAAAAAGCAACTTCACCATTCTTTAAGGCTTTTTCTCCGTATGAACGAAATAAACTTTCATCTACCTTACTATTTTCTAAGACTTCAGCTGGTTTAATCTCGCTATATTGAAATTTTTTTTGATCTTTTGTACCTTTTACAATATTGAAAAATGATGAAATATCGAGCTTCTTAAGGTTTGCAATAAGAATGCTTCTTTTATCTTCTGAAAGATTATCAAGATGTTTTAAAAGAAGATATTGGTTGTTATCTTCAAGGATTTTTCTAATTTCTTGTTCACTCATATTTACCTCCATTAAAATTATTTTTTTTAATATTGATAAGAATATTCCAAGAAATTGTTTTATAAGTAGTTCATCTAATTATAGTATTCTGATATTATTTAAATATTATCAGATTTAATTGCTTTAATAAAAAAATAAAAGGAAAGACTTAACATTCCTTATTCTTGAAGGATAGCCATTAATCAGGATAATTTTTTTTGAACTTATATGTATTTTATGCACGAACTTATAAATATTTGATAATAGTATCAAACTCTTTTTTCAAGATGAAAATAGCAGCGCCAAATGCACCGGCAAATTTTGGATTTTCGGATTTGAGAAATTTAACTTCTTGATAAAATGAAGAAAAACAGTATTTTTTTGTGTTCTCACTTAGTATATCTATGAGGAATGTTTTCTGGCATATTGCACCTGAAAAAACAATATAAGCCGGGTTGAAAGTATTTATAAGTGAACCACATAATGATGAAACTGCTTCAATCCATCTTCTGGTTATCTCAAATATCGATGATTCATCCTTATTGCCAGGATCTGCTTTCAATGATATTATTTTCATATAGATTTCAAGAGCATCTTCAGGAGATAAGGATATTGATCTGTTTTTAAGTTCTTTTGCATATGCATTGACTGAACCAAAAACCTCGCTACAATTTTCTTTTCCGCAGTTGCACTTTCTGACTTCTCCTTTCATCTCACTAAAATATATTGGTATATGCCCAAATTCAGCAGCCCAGCCATTTTTACCCATAAACACCTCATCTTTTGAAAAAATTCCTCCTCCAATCCCTGTTCCAAGGGCTAGAAGAAGAGCCGGTCCATCATTTTCAACAAATAAAGATTTATTTATCTTCTGTTCATAAAAACATTGGGCAGTTACATCGTTGACTAGATCAAGCAGAATATCTTTTTTACAAAAATCCTTTCCCTTGAGTTGATATCTTTCAAAAAGTTTTGCAAAATTTATATCAACAAGAAAAGGAAGATTTGGGGAGCCAGAGATTATAACCTTTCTAACATTATCAGGAAAACCTGGAGTTGCTACACTTATAGCAAGTAGATCTTCTACTTGAATTTCAAAATCAGATATAAACTTATCAATGTTTGCGACAAGAGATGTTTCAAAATATTCTCTGTCAAGCTCTTTTCGATCCTTTAAAGATGAAAATATTGTATTTGATAGATTTTTAAACTCAAAGAGATTATTATGCTCTATGATATAAATGATGTTGTTATCTTTTGAGAGATAGTTTGAATTTTCATTTATACTACTTCTAAGAAGTTGAATTTGAAATAAACCAAGTTTAGTATTTGTACCACCAATGTCTATACCAATTAGATATTTTTTTGTCATCCCTTTACTCTAAAAAATTATTTAACTCTTTTCATGCTGATTTATCTAAATAAAATCAGGCAAAAATTTTATACAATTTTAAGGTTTTTCTTCACTTTTTGGGTTTTATATATTCTATGCCATTCATATATGAGACTAAAACTTCCGGTATTTTTACACTTCCATCGGGCTGCTGGTTCATTTCAAGAATCGGAATAAAAATTCTAGGAGAGGCTATTGCGGTATTATTTAAAGTAAAAGGAAAGTAAAGACTTCCATCTTTTGCTTTTACTCTTATTTTAGATCTTCTCGATTGAAAATCATAAAAACTTGAACAGGAATGCGTCTCTCCATAAGCATCGCGTGAAGGCATCCAGCATTCAATATCATGTTTTTTAATCTGGCCAAGACCTAGATCTCCTGAACAAACAAGAACTACCCTATAAGGTAAACCTAGCTTTTCAACCAGTTCTCTAGAATTGTTTAATATGAAATTATGAAATCTTTCGGATTCCTGTTTGTCATTTTTACAAATAATCACCTGTTCTATCTTTTCAAACTGATGTATCCTATATAAACCTCGTGTATCTTTGCCATATGTACCAGCCTCTCTTCTGAAACAGGATGAATACCCAGCATAAGTTAAAGGGAGAATAGATTCATCAAGTATTTCATCGTAATGATATGATACAAGAGGAACTTCAGCAGTTCCGATAAGAAAGAGATCATCTTTTTCAACGGAATAGCTCTGTTCTTTTCCTATTGGAAAGTAACCTGTACCAATCATGGCATCTTCTTTAACAAGGAATGGAGGATAGAATGGAACAAAACCTTTTTTTATGAGTTGATCAAGTGCAAAACGCATAATAGCTGATTGTAATAAAACACCTTCATTCTTAAGATAGTAAGTCCTGCTACCAGCTATTTTTGTTGCTCTGGAAAAATCCATAATGTCTAAAGATAATCCAAGCTCAACATGATCTTTGAAGTTTTCAAAGTCTTCTTTTTTTCTTATATTTCCATGTCTTTCTATTTCAACATTTTCCTTATCATCCTTTCCTTCTGGAACTGAGTCATCGGGAATATTTGGAATAGTGAGAAGTATCTGTTGCATCTCTCTAGAAATCTCTGAAAGCATCTGTTCAATCTCTTTTTCCCTTATAGATAGTTCTTTCATCTGTGAAAGCCTATCTTCTTTCTCTTCTTTTGAAAGCTTGCTTATTTCCTTTGAAGTTGTATTTTTTATAGATTTTATACTTTCACTTTCCCTTATAAGATTCTTTCTGTCTTTATTAAGCTGCATAAGTTTATCAAGATCAACATTAAAATGTTTTTTTCTTATGCCTTCTTTCACCAACATAATATTTTCTTCAATAAACTTCAAATCAAGCATATTAACCCGCCTTTTTATATGAAAAAAATTAACATGAAATCAAAAATTTCCAATTAATTTTTAATTTACAATTCATTTCTATAACTACAAAAAACTTAACTTTTTAAAAAAAATCATACCTTTATCTTTTCACTAGTATCAATAGCTAATACCTTATTCTGGAATATAAATCACAACAATCTAAATATTTTGTAAGATTTATCCACTTTTTAAATCTTATAATTTAAAACAACAAGGAGGTAGGTAAAAATGGATAATACACCAAAACTGAAAGATCAGATAAATAAATATTTAGAAATTTTAGATCAATATAACATTAATTATTTATATCATTTTACAGATATATCAAACCTTGAAAGTATTAAAAAATATGGAATTTTAAGTAGAGAATTTCTCGACAATCATAATATTAAATATAAACCAGGCAGCAGTGAATTTTCTCCTTTGCTGGATATAAAAAAAGGAAAATTAAATTATGTAAAACTAAGTTTTAATAATGGTCATCCAATGATTTATTATGCTAAAAAATATAGAAATATTAACCCGATTTTTTAAAAATTAAAAGAGATGTTATTCTATTTGCAGACACATTATTTTCAAATATGAATTCAACAGATAATAACTGCATCTCTGGCGATGATTTTTCCACTTTTAGCCTTATAAAATTTGACATTGCAATAAAACAAAATGGTAAAATACATCCATGGGAAAATGAAATCGAAAAAAAATATTATCAAGCTGAAGTTATGGTTAAAGAAAGAATTGATCCTCAATTTATAATTTTTCCAGAAAATTTATTTATTTCTTAAAAATTATTTACTTTAAATAAGGAGTTAGCATGGCGAAAAGACCAATATTTCTTCCTGATTTTGAATCAAAAAATAATTTTGTGAAAATCATAAATATAGAATTTCAATGGACTCCTGGTCTTGCTTTTTCTCAACAACAAAAAAATGTGAAATCAATTGTAGAAAATGCAAAAAAAGAACATAATTTAAATATTTTAGAGGTATCAACGAAATCAATGGATCCTATTGGAAAAAAGTTAAGTGCTTTTAATTTGACCTTAAATCTAGAAAATTTAGGTATAGAATTCGATCCTAAATATATTACTGTTGAATCGGCATATCAAGGTAGTAAGATTTTCGAAAATGGTGTTCCATGTAAGGAAATATATAAAAAAAATTCATCAGAAGCAAAAAAAGAAATTGCAACTCAAAGCGACTCAGTATTGTTAAATTTTAACTTTTTCAGAGATGAGTGGCCAAATAGACCTTATACCGCATTTTACAATTGGCTTTATATCAATGCATTAAATCAGCAAAATTATTTCATTAAAACCCTGCAAAATTTCGATGGTTACTCTGATATTAATTTTAACCCGAACAAATCAATAAACTGCCAGGCTTATTCGCGTGCTCTTTATGTTGCTCTCTTTAAAAGAGAAATATTACAGGATGTTATTTCGGATAAAAATAAATTTCTTGAATTAATGAAAAAAATCGAAAAGATTTCTTATAAAAGTGTTAATAAAATTGAAAAAAAAGAAGACAATAAAAACAAATTATTTTAAATGGAAAATACTAAAAGACAAAAAATAGGTTTAAAAAGACGCTCTATACTTGAGCGTCTTTTTATTTAACAATAAAATATTTTTTTTGATATTATAGATTTGCAATCGATAAAATTATATTTCTAATAATAACATACCGATAAAATAAAAAAATAGATAAAATAATTTTTCCTGGAAAAAAAATGGCTAAAAAAAAAGAAATAGAAATAAATTTTGATTCTCAAAAGCTAAATAATCGTAAGGTTATCGAAGCTTTTCCGAAAATTGAATTACATAGGCACCTGGAAGGTGCCATGCATGTTAAAACCCTATATGATATCTCTTTAAAAAATAATCTTTCCTATCCTAAAAGCTTCGATGATTTTCAAAATGAAGTTCAATTTCCAAAGGATTCGGAACCTGATTTTCTGGTGTTTCTTTCAAAGTTCAAAAACAACTGGTACAAAAGTTATGAAGATATAGAAAAAGTTTGCTACGAATCAGTCAAACAATTAGCTTATGAATCTATTTTTTACATAGAGTTAAGATTTTCTCCCGAGCACTATGCACTTGAAAATAATTTTGACAGAATCGAAGTAACAAAACTTGTCATTGATGCCTGTAATAAAGCAGCTAAGGAAGAAAATATTAATGTTAAATATTTGATAACATTCAATAGAGCAAAACAAGATCAAAAAGAGATGATTAAGTTATATAAAAAGTTAGCTAAGGCTAATATACCTGATATTGTTGGCATAGATCTTGCCGGTGATGAAATACATTACCCTCCAAAAGATTTTGCAAAATTATTTACGGAAATTTATGACGATGGACTATATAAAGTGACTGTACATGCTGGAGAAGTAACACCTGCATCTCAAATATGGGATGCAATAATGTTTCTATATGCATCAAGAATAGGTCACGGAGTTGCAGCTATACATGATCAAAAACTACAAATGTATTTGAAAGAAAAAAATATAGCACTGGAACAATGCATTACTTCAAATCATCATACTGGTGCATGGCCAGATGAAAAGACCCATCCATGTGCAAAACTTATCGAAGCCGGTGTTCCAGTTACTATAAACACAGACGATCCTATGATTCAGAACTCTGATTTGACCGATGACTATTTAAAATTAATAAAATATTTCTCATTTGACCTTAATAAACTAATATCCATTAATAAAACTGCCATATTTAGTGCTTTTATTGATGATAAAGAAAAAGCAAAACTGTGGGATAAATATATGGAAAAAGTCAAAGAATTCGAAAAAAAATTTAGCAGCAATAGTTTATGATGTTATATGATAAAATAATTTGCAATCTTTGAAAATCATTATTTTTTCTAAAGAGAATTCTTTTTTCAAGAAGATAATCTTTATTCTTGAAATTAAACTTCAAAAAATTTCACAGATGACAAATACTTCATTTTATTTTTTATTTTTTCAAGTTTCTGAAAATAGCTCGAAAATAAAAAAAATAATCCATTTTTTGATTTTTTCTATATCATGATTATAATCGTTTTAAAGAACTTAAAAAAGGTAGTTATGAAATTTTTATACGAGAGAAACTTACCTTTATCGAGCGAGATCAATAAAATAAAGAGACATAATTTGAAAGAAGTAAATCTCGCATTATTTAATAAAACTTTTGTAAAATCAAATTCTGAGGTTGCTATCCTTGATAAAGAAGTTGCAGAATCTTCGCTTACCAACACTCAGAAAGCCGAAAAACTTGCAAATTTATTGACTGGTGATGTTTACTTCAACTTTGATAAAAATTGCTTTTGTGCTTCAAAAATGGGTTTTATTAGTATTTTAGGTTCTAATATTATCATTGAACCTATTTTTTTTGTTACTGATGACTGCATGGCTGTGTACATTATTCTTGTTCCATCTTTTTATCCACTTGTAGATTACGATTTTTTGAAAAAACAACTTGAAGATCTTAAAAGTCCCTATATTAACTATGAATACCTTGATAAACTTATTAAAGAACAAAGGAATGGAATTTTTATTATTGCAAAAGGAAAATACCCACAGGACGGAAATTGTGAAAAAATTATTCCTTTATTTGATGACAAACTGACTCCAGGTCAAATAGATGATAAAGGAAATATCGATTTTTTTGAAAGAAATTTTTTAAGAAGCTTTAAACAGGGTGATACAATCGGCAAAATAATTCCTGCTAAACCAAATGAAGATGGATATGACATCTTTGGTAAAGTCTTACCTTCCTCGTTTGATAATGACCCCTTATTTGAGATTGGAACAAATGTAGAAAAAGTTGAAGGATTTATCGTAGCTTCAAGTGATGGCGTTTTATCTATCACCGGTAAAACCATCAATATACACAATCTTGTCAAAATAGATGGAGATGCATCAGTCTATACTGGTAATATTCGAACAACCTCTTCTGTCTATATTTCAGGGAATATTTTGGAAAATATAACCGTCGAAATCGATGGAGATCTTATAGTCATGGGAACCATTGCTGCACCTTCAAAACTTTTAGTTAAAGGGAATCTTTTTTGTGTTGGTGGAATCCTTGGGAAAAAAGATTCTTCATATATCTGTGAGGGGAGCTTGCAATCAAGATACCTAAGAAATACAATTATCTATATTAAAGGCGATTGCATAATAGAAGATGATATAATCAATTGTACACTTTTTGTGAATAAAAATATTATATGTTATTCAAGAAAGGGAATCATAGTCTCATCGATCATACATTGTAATAAAGATATAATAGCTAAATATCTTGGTAATGATAGAGGCAGTGCAAATAAAATATATATGGGACATTCCTATCTTGCTGAGCAGAATCTCTTAGCTATTAGAAAATTGATTATGGATACACAGAGAGTTGAGGATGAAAAAATAAGAGAGTTCAAACTTAACCTTCTCTCAAAATATGAAAAAAATATACTGGAAAAGATATATAATTTAAAATCCCACATATTTGCAATAAATTTCATATATGCTGATAATATAATAATAGGACCACTGGCTGAACATAAGATTTCTCAGGACTATGCAAAGGTAACGATCTATTACAAACCTGGCCCCGCTATAAGTATTGCTGAATTACCTGCAAAAATTCTCGATAGGATAGAGAGTATTGTCAAATCTATCAAATTTCTTGAAAAAGTTGAACAACAGTTTAAAGGAACAGATATAGCAGAAAAGAAATCTAAATCTACATGAAAAATAGAATTTCTTAAATTATGATATAATAAAATAGTTTTTCACCATGAATAAATTTAAAAATCAAAGTTTTCTCTTATTTCAGACTCTCTAATGCCAGGATTTTTGCTTTTGATTGTATTATTTATTGACAATAGTCGTTTTAGTGATAAATTAATTTGTGCAATAAATAAGGTATTTCCGTTTAATACTTACTTTTTAGGCTCTTCGCAACAGATGAAGAGCGAGAAGATAATTTGTTGGATGAACCTGAGATAATTGTATTAAGTGTGAATTTTCCAATATTTTCAGAAAATACGAAGAATAATTAATATTCACTTATGCAAATGGGTGGTTAGCTCAATTGGCAGAGCACATGCTTGACGTGCATGGGGCTATAGGTTCAAGTCCTATACCACCCAATTTTATTTATATTTTATCGTTCTTTGCTGTTTACTACAGTCAAAAATCCAAAGTCTAAAATCCGGGAATAAAGCCTTTATCATCAAAGTTAAAAGTCGAAAGTCTATTTTTTTTATTTGCTCATACCTTAACTGCAAAAAGCCTATTTTATTCTATGAACAAATCTTAATAATATTTATAATTCATCACATTTATTATTCAAATATTTTCAACTAAATGCAACATCAAGGATCATCATTGTCACAAAACCAATCAAAGTTCCCATCGTGGCAAGATCTGAGTTTTTTGAACTCTGCGCTTCTGGTATAATTTCTTCCACTACAACATAAATCATAGCTCCTGCTG
>Ga0208825_1000344_pt1 | contig 46907 bp, 36 predicted proteins | sample AD_UKC113_MetaG_FD_184450 | JGI IMG/M metagenome (GOLD analysis project Ga0208825, IMG submission 184450) | Active sludge microbial communities of municipal wastewater-treating anaerobic digesters from Hong Kong - AD_UKC113_MetaG (SPAdes)... | ecosystem: Engineered > Bioreactor > Anaerobic >... | reverse complement strand
GTTTGTGGAGAACGCCGTGGGGGCCGGGGAAGCCGGGGGGGTCATCACCTGGAATGCCGGGCGCCTGCCGGTGGGGACGACGGTGGCCCTGATCTACACGGCGACCGTGAATGCGGACTATGACCTTTACGGTCAGACGATCACCAATAGAGCCGTACTGAGTGCTCAAAATGTTGAAGGCGAGATGGTGGATACGGCCACGTTGACTGTGGCCCCTGCACCGGTCTTGCAGATACGTAAGAGCGTAGAGACGAGCGACGACTACGTCAATCCGGGCGAGGTAGTTACCTATACCATTACACTTACCAATACAGGCTGGGTCAGGACTCTAGGAATTGTATTGACCGACACCTTGCCGGCAGATCTTGCCTTTGGCCATTTCGTCGTCAATAGTGGCGATGCGAGCCAGGACAACGGTGTGATTAGCTGGAAAGGCTCGCTGGGAGCCAATGGAATCGTGAAGATTGTTTACACCGCTACGCTCCAAAACGCGCATGGGCAGGTGGTGATCAATCGAGTTTCCTTCAGCTCACTCAATGATGGTGCAGGAGCAGCTGAGGCGAACTTCCGAGCTCGGGCTTTCGTTTATTTGCCTTTGACCTTGCGCGAGTTTTCTACTGTGCCCTATTGGAAGCAGTTGCCATCGCTGCCTCAGGCGGCAAGTGATGGGATGGCCTTTGTATTGGGGGAGACGCTTTACCACGCCGGGGGGTGGCGGGGCATTGCCACGGAGCGAATTGATGCAGTTTATGCGTTTCAAGACGGGTCTGGTTGGCGCTCTATGACGACTACTCTACCTACCGCACGATTTGGATCTGCTGCCGCTGTCGTTGGTGAGCGCGCCTACATTATAGGTGGATATGATGGTAACCTATTGAAGCGTGTTGATTCTTTTAATGGTGTAAATTGGCGCTCTGAGCACAGTATGAAACAAACCCTAAATTATCCGACCGCTGCTGCAAGGGGAAACTATTTGTATGTTACAGGAGGATTACCAGGACCTACTTCTGAAGTTTGGAGTGCAGTTGCTGGTGATTTACTAGGGGACTGGAATTCTCAGCACCAATTGAACGAAGGATTGATCACGCGCATGGCTGCCTCGGAGCGGTGCCTCTATGTGGTCGGTGGGCGCGATGGCAATTTTGCAATACACAACGAGATCTATCGGGCGGCATTTGATGAGGCCGGGAATATAATAAAGTGGTCTCAAGATAAAAAGCTGCCGTTGCCTCTGGTATGGCATGCCGTGGCTATTGACCAGAACCGCCTCTATGTCGCCGGTGGAGAAACTAGCGGGGGGGCACTGAATGATCAGCTGTACTGGATTGACATAAGTCCTGTTTCTTGTGAGCTCCAAGGTTCCTGGCAAAGCCTCCGAATGCCCGGCGGCGGCGTGCGGCGCATGGCCTGGGCAGTTGCGTCGGATGGATTGTACCTTGTGGGCGGTCAAACGAATGCCGGCTATACTGATCAGGTTTGGAAGCTGGTCTTCCCTACAGCAAATTGATCTTTGAAGACTGGGATGATGGCTCAAAATCTTTATTCTTGACCTTGTGCAGGGGGTTTTAATATGATAAATATCACAGAAAAATCGCGCCTGGATCAAATCAGGAACCTTGTTTGGCGGCAAGCATGGGCTGAGGCAGATGCTGAATGCCAGGCGCTGCTGGATGACCCACAATTATCGCCCGAGGCGCGGGCCGAAGTGCAAGCCATACTTCGCGAGATCGAGGAAAAGCTCCATGCGGAGCAGACGATTCGTGAAGCATTGACTGTCGCAGAAACAGAACTCCAGAAGCCGCTGCCGGATTTCGAGGACCTACGCCGCAAGCTCGAACACGCTCAGCACCTGGAGCAGCAGTATTACCTTTTGCAATGGCGTTCGGAGCTCCAGAACTGTATGAACGATCTTTTGCGACGCAAAGATCAAGGGGTGCGTCTGGAGGAAGACCGGCGTGTCTTCAAGCAATCTTTAGATCGGGGCGATTATGATCGCGCGTTCAAAATTGCCCGGGATTTGCTGGCCGATGCTGAGATCATGCAGCAACCTGCGTTGGCCGAATCGGCGCGTCAGTGGCTGCAGCAAGTGGGCACGCAACTGCATTTTGACGACCTGGCCGAGAGCGTCGAGCAAGCCCTGGAGCGACAGGATTATGAGTGGGCCATCAGGGTATTTGCGCAACTGCCGGCCTATGCGCAACGCACCCTCGATTTGCGTCCACGTGTGGTGGATGCAGAGGTCTCCTTGAAATACTTGCGGGATGATATGGCTGAGGTCAAAGAAGCCTGGGAAGCGGGGCAGATAGAAGAGGCAAAGCGCGTATTGCGCGATTTGCGCCGTGACCATCCACGAAACTCTCAGTGGAAGCGCTTGTGGATCGAATTCTACAGTGATGTCGCCTTGCATTTTGGCCGCGAGGGTGACGTGGCCATAGCAGCGGGAGATTTTGCTGAGGCCCTGCGGGCATACAAGGCTCAATTAGAGGCCTTGCAAGCCTTTCTGGATGTAGATCCTGAAGACATGGGCGTGCGTACGCAAAAAGAAGTGACCCAGTTGTATGTTGAAATAACCACGGCCTTGAGTGAAGCCCAGGCCGCTATGCAACATCGTGCCGATATCAACACGGCCCAGGTGTTGTGTGGCAAGGCGGAGCAACAAGTTCAGGACGCTCCCCATGAGTTAGCGGATGCTCTGCCTATGTTGCGTCAGCGTGTGCTAGACTTCCAACAGCAACTGCATGAGCAAGAAGCGGCGTTGCAGCTGTTGGAAAAGGTTGAAGCCTTGCCTCCTGACAGTGATTTGGAAGTAGTGCGCCAACAATTGACCGTTTTAGAGGACCTTTCATCCTCATTGCCGGAGGTAGCGCAAAAGCGTATCCAGGGAGTGAGGAGTAAGATGGAAGAACGTCAAGCTGAACTTGGGGAGCTCCTGCGCAGGGCGCGCGCCTCTATCGCTGATCCAGAAGCTGCATTTGCTGAATACTATCGTGCCTGGCAGGTGGCGCGGAATGCCAACCTGCAAGATGAAATAGTCGCTTTTTGCCTGGAGCAAGCTCAACGGGCCTCAGATGATGCGGCGCGCCGGGTCTGGTTGGAACATGGGGAGCAAATTGTCCCACAAAATCCCGCAATCCAGCAGGGGATGCTTGCCTTGAGCTTGCGTCCTGATTTCGATCGCGATTTTCTTCCCCTTAAGTCGCAGTTGGCAAAATGGTATGATTCACCAGAAACTGACCCGCTTGCCCTGAAGACATTGCAATTGGAGCTCGAATCCTTGCTACGGCGATTTGGCAAGGTGGATGAGCTGCGTCGTCTGCTCGAAAAAGTGCTCGCCGACTGCAAGATGCTTGCAGAGGCTTGGGAAAGATTGACGGCTACGCTCAAGCAAGCTGAACGCTTGCAAGGGCGCGGGGAATGGCTAGAAGCCATAGAGTTTTTGAAAGCGTTTTTGAAGCAACAGAGCATTGAAGCGGAAATCAATGGCGTGCAGCGTCGTCTGCACGACACTGTGGCGAGCCTGGAGAACCGTTACCAGGAAGCTATGCAGGCCCATATACAGGCCGAGGCTTTTTATCGGGATGCGCTCGACGCCTATAAAAATACTGTCGAAACACATGACTACGATCTGCCTCTGCGGTTGTTAGCGCAAGCGGAAGAGCAACAGCTGAGTGCCTTTCAGAGATTGGACAACGCGCCCCCTGTTTCCTGGAAGCAACTACAAGATGATCTGCGTGTCTTGAGAGATCGCGTCAAGATGCTGCAACAAACATGGAGTGAGCGTTTCAAGCCAGATTCTTTGGTGGTGCATGTGCTGCAATTGCGCGATACGTTGCAGGGGCAGCCGGAGGAGCCGGTTGCGCAGCAACTCCTGCAAGAACTTGAGCAACAGGCGATCGCTGACTTGTTGGAGAAAGCGCGGCAGGCGGAACGGGAGGAGCTGGATGCCCGGGCGCAAGAAGCGTTGGAACAGGCCCTGAAGCTGGGCGCCGCTCCTGATAAGATTGATCCCTGGTTAGCGGCTGTGCGTAGCCGGGATGGGCACCGGAAACGTATTAAAGAATTGCGTTTGGAGGTTGAAAAGAACCTTGAACGTTCGGGCAGTTTAAGAGAGGCAGCGCTGGCTCAGGAAAGACTGCTGCAGGAGCTGGTGGCAGATACGGGCGACGAGACGCTGAGAGAAAAGATCACGTCCCTTTTGACTCAAGCACGCGAGGCTGGGCAGGCCCCTTTGGATCTTGCAAGGAAAATCCAGGAGCAGAGGGCTTCTGCGGATGAGCAGAAAGGGTTGGAAAGTGCCAGGAATGCTTATCTGGCAGCGCTGGGGAAAATAGGGACCAGCCTGGAGGAGCTGAAACAGCAGTATGGCGTCGCTGGCGGGGCAATGGGGCATCTTCTGGACGAAGCGGAGAAATGGCTGCGCCTCAATCGCCAGGCGCTTTTTGACAACGCTGCCAAATCCGCTGCACAACTCGGTGATTATATTTTTGCGTTAAAAAATTTACAGCAGATGCAGCAGCTGGCTCCCGACTCTCGTATCTATGAGTCTGAAATCACCGAAACACGCGAAAAAATTTTGGAGCAATTACGCACTAGCGCTAAAAAACGCTTGACAGAGGCCCGTACTGCCAACGCGCAAGAGAGTTTTGCTTCGGCGTTGGGAAGCCTGACCTCTATCGAGGCTGAGTTCTATAAACCCATCTGGGATGCTTTCCTCGATCTCAAGCCTCGATTGACAGAACCTGGCACGCCTGAAGGATCGTTGTTAACCCAGGTGCAGGAAGAAATTGGGCGCACTACACGTTTGAAAGACGTCGCTGGGCGCCTTGAGAACTGGCTGTCTATGGTCCAGGAACGTCGTGAGGACCCGGCGGCGGCTCTTGCATTGCTTGAGGAAGTGCCGTCAGAGGCTTCTTCGGAAGATTTTCCCATCTTTTTCAAACGAGTTGCTGTAATCAAGCAGCAGATCAGGACCTCCTTGCAGGAACGCAGGAAGGAAGCCGCCGTCGGTGCGATTCGTAGGCTGGAGATAGCGCTGGATAGTGTGCCGGTGCAAGCGGATTATAAGGTCTTCCAGGAGCAGCTAAGCGAGATAGATGCTGATGTGTTGGAACAGGAATACAAGGATAGATATGAAACGTTGCGAAAGCGAGTTGCGGAGTACCTGCTAGTTCCTGGCATATTGAAGAAAGGAGATCTGGCATGGGAACAGGGGAATTATAGCACCGCTGGAGAGCACTATAGAAGGGCTTTGGAATTTCAACCTCGTTTACAATATGACCCTGATTTCATGCAGCAGCTTCGGCAGGCTACAGAACGCGTCCAGACGAAAGCACAGGCTCATAAACTAATCGAAGAAGGCGAGCAGCAGATTTTCACGGAGCCGCAAGCCGCTATCAAAACTTTGGAGCAGGCGCGGACCATTGCCCGACAGCAGGGCGCTCAGGAACAGGAAGAGGAGATCCAACGACTTATTTACCGGGCATACGCAGCCTGGCGTTTTCAAGAAGCAGAGTCAGCGTTTAATGCTGGCGACGTCGAGACAGCCAGGTATAAAGCAGAAGCGGCCCTGGAGCATGCAACTGCTAGCGGTAATCCGATAATTCGTGATGATGTAGAGTTATTCATCAAGGAAAGCATTACTCCTCAACTCGAAAGGAAAACGCAAGCTCGTAAAAGCCTTGGCCGTGCCAGACAGCTGATGGACCAGTGTGAATGGGATGTGGCATTGGCGGAGATTGCTCAATTGCCCTCTACAGAGTCGAATGAATTGCGTCAAGAGATCGAACGGCGACGCACTGAGGCCAGACAAATCGAAGTTCAGGTCAAAGAATTGATTCGGGAAGGCAATTTTCAGAAAGCGGAAGCGACATTGAGGGAAGCGCGTATGGGCTTGATCTTGTCGGAAACGGCTGCCCAAATGCTCCGGGAAGCTTTGTCTGCTGCACAGGAACAAATGAAAGGATGGCGCCAGGAATTTACCTTACTTTTGCATAGTTTAGGGGCTGGAGACCCTTTAAGCGTCCATGACCTCAGTGAGTTCATCGAGAAAGCGAAAGTGCTCGCGGTTGATCCTTCTGCAGTTCAGGGGCTTCGGGATGAGGCGGAGAAGCTAGCCCAGGTTTTGCAGTCTTTCAAAGTAGATTTTGAAAAGACTGAGAAGCAGCTGCGAGCGATTAGGAACCAGTCTACGTCTAAAGCGCTGGAGGAACTGGCCAAGCTGCGAGTGCAATACTCCCTTGAGGTTGGAGCCGCAGCTTTCCAGCTCACGCATGTGAAGGTGGAGGATATCCGTATCTTGCGGAAAGACTTGATCACCAGTTATCTCGCCGATTTGCAGAACTACGTCGAAGCTGCCGATGAACATCCGCTTGAAACATTGCAGGTCAAATTGGATGAAGCTAAAACCATCCGCCAGTATCTCGATCATGATGCGGGTGACCTGGGGACGTTTGATAAGCTGTATGCACAGCTAGAAATGGCCTGGCAACGGAAAGATAATGAACGCAGCGCTGAAGCATGGGAGGCGCGACTTGAAGCAATTCGTGAACGTAAAGATGTGGATTCCCCGGCGCAATTGGTGGACGAGTTAAAAAAACTGGTGGCGGAGATTGAGCAGCGTTGCCATACAACGCCGCGCGATACTTGGGGGAATTTGCGAAGCGTATCGCTCAACGTCTCGAGGCTACAAAAAGAGATAGAGAATGATCTATCGAGACATGTAAGCGAAGTCAAAAAGGAGGCCTTTGGCGCTTCGCGGAGCGCCATCCACGCCGGGCAGCAGGTACAATTGGAGGCCGCGCGAGATAAGCTGGGAGGATTGCTCAAAGATCCGCATTTTTCTGCAACAGATCGCGCTGAGGTAGAGGAAGAAATAAAGCGGGTTGAGCGCGCCCTGGAGGATTATGAACAATCCGAAACGCAGCTCAATGAGGTCACGCAACTACTGGAAACTCTGAATTACAAACAGGCGAGAGTCATCTTGAATAAGCCTTTGCCCGCTCCAGCATTAAGAGATACTTGGGTTGCGTTGGGCAAGGTGGTGGCCGTTTTGGAAGCTGTCGAGGCGTTGTTTGAGCGAGCGAAAAATTGGGGCTTGCCCGAAGAATGGCGCGCCGGCGCACAGGAATGCGAGGCTCAGGTGCGGGATTGTGAGGATCTGCTGCAAAATTGGCCGGAGAACCTCGCTAGTTCTGACAGTGTGGGCCGAACGCTACGGAGAGAAATCGAACGGGTGTTGCCTCAATTGCGGGCTTTGCTGGCCAGTGCCCTTTACCAGCAGGCACTCATAGCGCTACATGATGAATTGCCTGATGAGGCTATTAGCTTGAAAACCCGCGCCGAGGAGCAAGGCTGGGCAGTAGGGGAATATGCGCAACGTTTTCGTAATCTGGGCCAGGAAATAGAAGTGGTGCGAGCCATGATAGCTCTGGAAGGCGCTTTGCTGGCGTCTGAATGGGATCGGCGGGCACAAAATCAACTCGAAACCCGGTTGGGAGAGTCTTATATTCTTGATCCCGAAAGGCGCAAACGCGCCCGAGCGTTGTTGAAGTTGGCCGAGATACGCACTTTGCTTAAGGACGGCGCGGTGGATGAGGCTGCCTTGCGCATTGGGGATGGTGATCTGACGGCACTGCGCCCCTTCAACGCGATCAGCCGCGAGGTGGAAACAGCTAAGACAGAGCTGAAAAAAGTCAAGGGGTTATGTCGCTCACTGGATATGCTCAAGCTCGATGTCTTGGAAGGGAACTGGCGTGCGGATGTCGAGGAGGCACAGTCGTTTGCCCAACAAGGAAATATGCTCATTATCCGCAGTCTTAAATCCCTTGAGCGCCGGGTCACTGAAGAACTCAAGGCGTTGCATGCGCAGGGAGATTATGAACGCTTGGCAGCATTGAACCCTTTGGCACGTCAGCTCCAACTATCCGATCTTGATGTGGTGGCCTTACGCGGTGAGCGAGATGAACGTTTCAAATCTGAGTATGCTGAAGCCCGGAAGCTGCTGTCTCAGGATCTTCCTGAAGAAGCCGATCCGCATGTGAAGCTTGCAGAACGCTTGGGCACGGGGGCACAGGAGAAAGACCTCCGCGCCCTTGAGGAAGAGCTTGAAGCCCGGCGTAGTGCTTGTCGTGAAGCCGATGTCTTGATGTCTGAGGTGCAGTTGGAGCTGTCACAAGGCAATTATGAAGCGGCGGCCAGGAAATATTTGGAGGCCTGTGAAAAAGCACCGCGCCGTACGGCTGTGACTGCCTTTGCTAAACGGGCGCATGGGGAATGGTGGCAGACCTTTGAAAGTTTCTTGGGCGAAGCGGCTTTTCCCCGCGCTGAAGCACTCGCCAAACGCGCTTTGCAATTTGGCTTTGAAAAGCGCCAGTGGGAGGAAGCCTTGGCTGCTCTCCGGGTCAGGCGTCAACAATATCTGACGACTTTGCTGGAATCATTGGCCGGGCCAGGATATGGCGAACAAGATGGTAAGCTGGTAATTACCGGGGGACTGTTGGCAAATCCAGATGCCGACTTGGAGCCAGCGTGGAAGTCCCTGGGTCAAGCGCGCAGCTGGTTCACTGAGTCACCTATAGATGTTGAGGATGAGGGCAATATAGCTTTGCGAGGATTGCTTGACCCGGCCTGGCGCGAACTTGAGGCCCGGATTCAGCTGAGGAGCGAGGCGCGGTTGGATATGCGCCAGGGCTGGGACGCTTTAGATCGGGGGGAATTTCAAACGGCGCGGACATGCTTTAAGGCTGCCCATCAGCGTTTGGACTTCAAGCATCTCGAAGTGAGCCAATGGTGTAGTTTTGTGGATCTATTGCTCCAGGTACGTGAGGCTTTGCCCGCGATTCAACGCTATGCTGAGAATGAGGGGTTGATCGTGAAGCTGCATGAACGCTTTGTTGTACAATGCCCCGGCTGGGAAGAAGTCGAGCGGTGTGTTAACGATCTCCAGCATGGCTTCTCTGCCCTTGCGCCGAGCACTCTTTTGGGAACTGAGGGCCAGGAATACCAACGCAAAGTTCGACACTGGGTGGAACAATGGTCGTCTTATGTTAAGCGCGTTAGCGGGGGCCTTGCTGCGATGCAGCGCTTTTATGATGATGGGATCACTTACTATGATCGGGCAGGCGAAGAATTTCAGCAGGTCCTGGCCGCACTGAAGGAGCTGCGTCAGACGCTGGAGGGTGGAGTTCATGAATTGTCGAAGGTAATGATCTCTGAACCGGCTCTTGCGCCAGCGCCTTTCCCGCCCCCTAAAGCGTTAGTGCCTGAACTTCCCGACTTGCCGCCAGAGGAGATGACAACAGGTTTTGAGGAAGTTCCTCCCACAACGCCGGAGTCAGCAAAGCCTGACGCAGCATCCAGGGCTCCTGAACAGGAAATTCCCGCTCCACCTCAAGAGGGTAAGATGCCAGAGCCTGGGCTTGAGGGCAAGACAGAAGCAGAAACGGGAGCAGAGCCTGAGCCCTCAAAAATAGTAACGGCGGAGGTCTTTCAGCCTTTACCTGAGGAAATCCCCTCACCCATAAAGCCCGTACCTGAAAGACCTGTTAGCTCATCGCTAACTGGACCAATTCCAGAGCCTGAACGTCCCACTGAAGCAGAAGAAGCGGACTTCTTTTAAAACACGGAGCTACCCCGGAGGTCGAAATGTCAGATATAACAGAGCGTTCTCAAAGGACTGAGTCACTGTCAATTTACATGGCACGTGTTGAGGGCCGTTGTAAGCAAATTGAGGCCGAGTTGCAGGCTGCAGAGCAAGCTGCCAATGCGACCCTTCAAGCGCGTTCATATGAGCAGGTCATCAGGGAATGTGAGGAACTTTTACAGCAACATGAAGCTTATCCTCGCAAAACCGACGTAGCGCTGACTTTACGGCGGATCCAATCGCTTTATGCGTCGGCATTAGAAGCGCTGGTTGATTTGTTGAGCGCTCAAGAGAAGTGGTTACTGGTGCAAAGTTTTGCTGAAAAATGGGTCAATCTTGTACCTGATGATGTGAAGGCCAGAGCCAAATATGAAGAGATTCAACATCAGATCGAAGATCTGGAGCGGGTGCAGCAAGAGCGAGAAGATTTGCGTGAACAGGGTATCCAGCTGCAGAAACAAGGACAATTTTCGCAATGCATTCGTAAATGTAAAGAGTATCTGGACAGGTGGCCGATGGATGAGGAAATACAGAAAGTCCGCCTGGATGCCTATCTGGAACAGGTCAAAGCTTTGTGTGGCAACGATCAGTTCGAAGAGGCATTCAACCTCATCACCGAATGCAAATCTTATTACCCGCAAGACGAGATCGTTTTGGAACGCCGGTTAGATGTGTGGTTGCTCTGGGCAGATCAGCTTAGAAAACAAGCACAGTATGCCGAGGCCGAGAAGCAACTCGAAGCGTGTGCATTGGATTACCCTGGTTCTGAACGGGTGCTGAAAGCACAGGCGCGCCTTGAAAAACAGCTGAAACGGATTCGGAATAACAAAATAATTCGTGTTGTTGTCGTTGTGAGTGTGGTGCTGTTGAGCATAGCCGGTTATTTTTGGGTTCGGAAAGATGCTACCAAGAGGGCTTTTGAGGAGATTGGCTGGCTTCCGACCCGCACGCCAACGGTAACGTTGACGCCTACGCCCACGTTGACGCCAACGCCTACCTTGACACCGACTCCTACCCCTACGTTGACGCCAACCCCGACACTTACTCCTACGCCTACCCAAACACCTTCACCTACTCCAACGCCTTCAGTTTTTGCATTTATGCAATCGGATCAATGGGTGTACAGAGATCCGAAGTTACAAGAGCGTGGCCCTTCATTCCTCAAACAGCGTTCGCGTGTTCTGGTTTTGTGTGTCGTAGATGACGCGGCCAAAGTAAGTTATGATGATGGCGATGCTCTGGTTTTAGGGTGGGTGCGCTTGGACCAGGTCGCAACTTCTCCTAATGAGACGATGCCGGCGTGGATTTCTCATACTGCGGATTGCCCATAGCTTGTCGCAATGAAGAGGCGTGCATAATGCGTGACGGAACAATTTGGGTTGTGATTGCAGATATTCATGCTAACCTGCCTGCTTTACAAGGGGTGCAAGCGGACGCGATTGCGCAGGCTAAAGCTGCAGGTGTGAGTGAGGCCGCACTCCGGTATGTTAGTTTGGGAGACGTCGTTGATTACGGCCCTCAGCCTGGGGAGTGTCTGGCATGGGTGGCCTCGAAAGGAGATCAGATCATCACGATCCTGGGCAACCATGATTGGGAGGCGGCGCGTTGTCCTGACACAATGCCCGGGCTGGGTGTGGCCCGGGATTACTGGCCCTTGCTTATCTGGACCCGCTGTCAGCTCACCCAGGAGCAAAAGGGGGAGCTGGTTCGGTGGCCACCCATTTTAGTTGACATTCCTGGTTTACCGGATTTTGTGCTCTCGCATTCCGATTTTGATAAAGGGAATGATTACAGTAAATATCCGGAAACCCGTCAAGAGTTAATCAAGCAGGTTGAAGAGCAATTCCGTAAACCGCTTCAAGCGAAGGGCAAACATTATGGATTGATAGGTCACAGTCACAAACAGCTTTTGTACTGGTTTAGGGATGGTAAAGGTACCGTTCTGTCCCAACCGGAGCAGCTGGTTCGTGATGATTGGCTTCCTATGCCTCAAGGCGATGTGATTATCAATCCAGGATCTGTGGGACAGCCACGTCGGGTGCATAACGGCGATCCCCTGGATCAGCGCGCGCAGTATCTATTGTTGGATACACGTGCCGATTCTGTGCAATACAAATTTCGCCGGGTGGAGTATAACGTTGAGGATACTCTAGCTCAATTTGATCAGATAACATTGCCCCAGCCTTTGCCTGATTCATGTCATCCTGGCCCGAGAGGTGAGATTAAACTAGACGCCAGGACTATAGCAGACTTAAGTGAAAAATTGGCTGAACAGATAAGAGTGCTCAAGATGCAGCTAGCAGGATGGCTCTTCTAGGCAGTGGATTACATGATCTGAAAGTGAGGTGGAACGTGTTTGAGCAAGAGTACACGCAGGAAGACCTCGATTTGATGCTTCAGGAGGCGCAGCGCCATTTGACACAGCTGAAGTATCCAGCAGCGCTTGAATTGTTTGCCAGGGCTCGGGAAATTGCCTGGAAGTTATCAGTGACGAAATATTTTACGGAGCTGGATAGGGGAATCCAGCGTTTGCGCGACCAGATCGTCTGTCACGCTCAATTAAGTACTTTGGCGCAACATTGGAACTTTGAAGCGGAAAGTGAAATGCAGCTGGCGTGCTTGCAGCAATTAGAGCAACTCCTGGGCTTGATTTCGGCCATGAACTATCAACCCTTGTTAAATGCAGCGCGTATCACTCAAATGGAATTGATTACCAGGCTTGGGCCAGGACGGTCTCAGGAGCTGGCGCAGCGTGCTGTTGAATCTCAGGACTATCGGCTAGCTTTCGAGCTGCTTGAAGGGCTTCAATTCAATGAGGACACGCCTGCAGCAACGCTTTTCAAGCGCGTACGTGAGACTCTGGAGACGGAAATCTCCCCTCTTTTGCAGCAAGCCCATGAGTATTTGCCTCAAGCACGTCCCTTAGATGCGCTTGGGCCATTGCAAGATTTGCGCCAGAAGTATCCGCATTGCCCTGCCTGGCGTGAACTTTGGTTCGAGGCTGCCTTAGCCCAAGGGGAGTTCTTCCTGGAGCGTGGGCGACAGCACCTATCTAATTTGCGATACTTGGAAGCCCGTGGCGCTTTTTCTGATGCTTATCGCACCTTTAGCCGTGGCGCAGAGGCCTATCCGGAGGCTCATGCTACGCAAATGTTGCTTACGGAGGCGCAAGATTTACGTGAACTTTCTCAAGACATGGCTGCTGCGTATCAACTATTGGAAAGGGACCAAAAAATGGAAGCGCTGCGACGCTTTGACGCCATTTACGAAAAATTACTCGGGTGGGAGGGGCAGCAGCGTGAATATACACAGCAGAAGTACGAATTGACTCTCATGCGCTCACGATTGCAGGAACAGGTCCAGCCAGTATCATGTGAAACGCCACCCCCTGAGCAACAAACCGGGGGTGATTTGGAGGCATTACTTGCTCTTTCCTCAAAAGAACCGCTAACCGCGATCAAAAAATGGCAGCAGCTGAAAGAGACGCACCCTGAATTAGGTTCATTGCCGCCGGCTCTCTGTCAAGCGTTGTCGAAATTCACTTTGGAAAGTCTGCAATTTGGTAGGAGTGCGCAAATAGAGGAGTGTCTAGAACTGGGGATGGCGCTCTGCCCTGATGAAGAAGCTTTCAAGCAGATACAAGAAGGGCATCAGCAGGGGGAATCTCAACAAGAAGCGGTAGATCAGGATACCTTCTCGAGTGACCAAATGCAGCCTGTAGAGCGACGCAAGTTGTTACGTGCTTTGCGAATTGCTATTGACGAGGGCGATTTTGAGCAAGGGTGGGCTTTATTGGAGCGACTTGAAGCCTCGAAGGTGGCCACTGAAACTCTCGACCTTTATGAGAGAATCTTGCAGGCAGGCTCGCGGATGGTTAAAGGGCGGCAATTACTTCAAGAGGGAGATGTAGAAGCCGCCGTAGTGCGCTTTGGAAGCGCTGCTGAGCTGGTAAAGGGTCTGCCCGAAGCGGATATGGTGGCAGCGGATGCTCAAATGTGGCTGGAGCGTGCTCGAGCACAATTTCAGCCTTCGTTTGCCACTAATCGAGAAGGCGAGATTGAAGCCTCTGTTGACAGTTCGAGAACAAGATTTGCGGAGTGGGTGCTTCATATTGATCCGCTTATTGCTCAAGCGCGTGTCGCTTTTATTCATGGGGAGCGCGAGCGTGCGCGTTCTCTTTTTCTCACTGCATTGGAACATATCCCTACAAGTGCCCCAGAGCATTTAGATGCGACTTCAGCTACACATAACGGAGGAAATGAATCATGAAGACCCAGTATAGATTTATGAGCCGATGGCAGGATTTTCTTTTCATTGGATTGCTATTGCTAGCAATAGGCCTGTTCGTCTACGCCCGGGTCGGTGGTGTAAGGGTGCAGACTCAGGATGGCATTGTCATGCGTCGTGCGACGCCCTCGATTATATTTATGGATGAGCGTCTGGACGTAGAATTGCGAGCAACAGGGAGTACCTTACCTCGGTGTGATTTGCCGCCAAGTAGTGCAAACCCGGTTTATGCTATCCTGGTGTTGGATACCTCGGGCAGTATGGCGGGAGCACCGATCGAAGATGCCAAGACAGCGGCTACCGAATTTGTAGATCTGCTGGATATGGATATAGATCGCGTAGGATTAATTCAGTTCAATGACGCCGCGCGTACCCTTGAGAGTTTTAGCAACTCACGCGACTCCGTCGTGCGTGGCATCAATCGCTTGTATGCTGGAAATGCTACGAATATGGGGGAGGGTTTGACCCAAGCGTATCAGACGATTCAAGAAACACCTATCCCCCCTAATGCGGTGCGTGTGCTCTTGTTGCTTTCTGATGGGATACCTAATGTTGGGCCTGATCCTCAGGCGGTAGCGCTGCAAATTCGGAATGCCGGATTCCAGATCGTTGCGGTGGCCTTGGGGCAAGCCGATACCAACTACCTGGCCAGCCTCGTCACTGATCCAAATGAGGACATCCTTTCTGCGGGCACCTCTGTGGAATTGGTGGAATCGTTCGGGCGTATTGCACAGCGCTTTGTAAACGTGCTGGCGACCGACGTTCGGGTACGCGAGATCTATAATGCGGAGGCCTTTTCAATTGTTCCCTTTAGCGCGCGTGGCGCCGATAGCTCCCAGACGGAAATTGTGAGTTGGGCCTGGGGTTTCCTGGGCGACCGGGGACGAAATACCGGCTACCAGCTGCGTCCCCGTAGAATGGGCGTAGTTCAGGTCGTAACCACGCCCGGTGATATGTCGCTGGTAGACTGCACCGGCCAGACTTTGGTCCAGTCGCTTCCCGCAGGGCCCACCATATTAGTATTGTTCCCATTATGGGTCTTGGCTATCCTGGGGGGATTGGCTTTCCTTTGGTTGATTTATCGGCTGATTGAAGAGATTCGTTTTGGCAAGATCCCTGTCAGTGTGGATCCGCCGTCTGCGCCGAAGAAGACCTTTGTGCCGCCTATGAGCCGTCCTTCCAACAAGAGATCTCCCACAGGTCATTGGCATGGAAAAACAGATATCTAGGGGGAATAAATGCCTGATCAGCACACTCGTGTCCTTGTGACGTACAAGTTGCTGGGGCTTGGCTTGAGCCTGGGAGTGGCTCTGTTGGGGGCCTTTTTGTGGTCGCTCCAGGGGCCAGCCCAGGTTCAGGCTGCGCCTGTGTCCCCAACGGGCCAGGATGTGGTCTTCTTGTTGGATAACAGCCCCAGTACGATCACCGGCGTCGGGTCTCCTGATGGCAATCCTACGGACCCCCAGGAGGTGCGTTTACGCCTCACACGTTTTTCGGTCGGCGCATTGGGTCTGTTGACGACAACAACGCAGCAGCGCGTGGGGGCGATTAGTTTTGCCAGATCCACAGAAGTACTTGTGCCTCTCACACCTGTGGAAGATTGGGCCAAAGCAGATCAGGCGCGTATCCAGGCTTTGGATATGGGAACGGGTACGGATTTTGCGGTGGCGCTTGAGGCTGCTGGGAAAATGCTGGCAGAATCCAGTTGCGGCGTAGAAACGGCCTGTGATGTGATCTTTATTAGCGATGGGATCTTCAATAATTTGGCGCAGGGCTCGCAAAATACAGAGCGCATCCTGCAAGCTTTACGCGACCGCAACATCCGGGTGCATCTCCTGGTATTTACTGAACCTGATGCGCAGAGCCATGCGGTCTGGCAAGATTTATTGGGACGGAGACTGCTGGCGCGCTATGAGACTCAGATCACACCTCGTTTTCAGCAGTCGCCGCAGGATGTCTATGCGCTCCTCTTCGATATCCTGGGTGCCGCTGACCTGTTCGATGATTTTTCATCACTGGTTGCGCCAGCGGAGATCACCCGCGAGGTGCCGCCCTATCGGCGCTGGGTCCGATGGCAGATTGTGACGGATCAACCGCTTGTCCCGGTCTTTACAGTGAACGGAGAACCGGTCCAACCTTTGCAAAGTGCTAGCGATTATTTCTTTTGGGCAGGCCCCATGGATGGAATTTGGGCGATTCGCTTCGAGGCGGATGCTGTGGTGTACTATCGAGAAATGGATGCAGCCTTACCGCTTTTTATTCGGCTGAAACCGTTGCCCGATAGTATAGTATCCGGAGAAGAACTATTCGTACAAGCAGAATTGATCACGCCTGAGGGGGTCCCTGTGGCCCGGACGGAGGATTTCTCCATGACCGCGGCGTTGGATGGACCTGAGGGCGTTTCCGCGTTGCCGCTTACGCCTGTGGGCACCCAGTTCAGGGGGGTGTTGACCACAACCGCTGGGGTAGGCGGGGTGTATACAGTGACATTATCTGCCGACGCGGCGCCGCATTTGGGCATTGCGGTGCTGCCTGTAACACACACCTTAGAAGTGCATGAAGCTATTCCAAAAATTACGCCTATCTTAAGCATTACGCCTCTTGATGGGCTGCGCCCTGGAGATACGATTACCATCACGCTGGAGCAATGCACGGCCACCTGTCAGCCATCGGTGGTGTTGATCGGAGATGGTTATACGACCACGCTGATGCTAAATCCGGCGGGGAGCGACCGTTACCAGCTCTCCCTGTCCGTGAGTCAAACGATGGCATTGAGCCACGGCGACCAGGTTGAGCTGGTTTACATCAAGGGGGCATCAGTGCCAGGTGCTTACTTTCAGGTCCCTTGGTACTGCCTTATGGTGGCCTTTCTGTTTGGCGGCCTTGCGGGTTATTTTGCTGCGCTTTTTTTGAAAAAACTGAATAAACCCAGATTTACAGGAGGGGCTTGTTTAAACGATGATGTTGTAAAAGAGGCTATAAATATTCATTGTGAAATAACGCGCGTTATTGACGAAATGCACGAAGATTTTGTAGTATCAGAGTCTATGAACATTGCTCGCGGCGATGCGGTAAAGCTATTGTTTGAACGATCCATTATAGATGGAAAATTACAGGATCCTGTAATCAAGAAGATCTACGACGGATTTGGAGGTAAGGCTTAATGGCTATCAATAACACACAAGCGACTATATCCCTTCAGCTGATAGAGCTTGACTATACGTTAAAGCTGTGTGCACAAGACCCGAATAGATTTTTCTATTATTTATACTATCGGACATCGAATAGATTATTTAAGTTCAATATAAATGAGCACGGTAAAATTAAAGAGTATTTATCTTCGCAAAATGGGCGTCCACCTGTACCCTTTGATGCCTGGAAGTCTTTGTACGATCTGGCTTGTCTTCATCCTGGAAATGCATCATGGGATGATTTTCTAAGCAAGCTGCAGCAAGTTATTGAATCCTTGAAAAACTTGGAAGAGTTGGCAGTCCAGAGTCCAGCCCAGAGCTCAATAAACCCGTCATGCGCTGACCTATCACGGCGAATAGAGTGTCTAGGGAAGATCCACGATTTAGTACAGCATAATTCGTCTTACCCCAAGGAAGTCATTACTCAGGGGGAATGGGCATGTCCTCTTTTAGCGAGTGGCCCTCTTGGGGAATTGCCTTGTGGATATGGGTGTTTATTTTCTGCGTACAAAACAAGCAAGGGGTTCTTGGACGAAGCAGGCCTCTCTAGGTTGCCTCAACCCGAGAGGGTTATTTATGAATATTTATTCCTGAGAAAAAGGTAACGACAAATAATGGCTGAAAATCCCTTTCCACCGCCGCCGGGGCATGCGAAGCGAAGTTTCGATACCTACCATTGGCGACCAACGAGCGGCTTTTCGGATTACTTGAATGACAGGGCTCGTGAGTTATCATGTGGTGTTATCTCTATAACCGCCGATCCTGGGATGGGAAAGACAGTTGCACTGCAGCAATGGTGGCGTGGAAATAAGAAAGTCACCGATCTCTCAGTGGTCTACGTGGACTTAACCTTCTTCTTAAGGTCTAAAGATGAAAATATTATGACCTTAACAGAGAAATTCTTTGAAATATTTACCGACGCTTTACGAGAGCAATTAAAGTTAAATTTGTGCATTCCGGAGATTAAAGATTCTAAAGCGATACCCGCAATCTGCGAGGAATTCTACACTTCGTTAGACAAATGTCTGCAATCAGGTAAACTATGTGTTGTATTAAATTCGTTTCATAATCTCGCTCCGATATTGCGATCCAGTGAAGCCTTGAGAAAAGTGATTTTTTCTCCTCTTGAATCTGCCATGAAAGTCATTTATGTGCTTGAAGATTACCAGCCTTTTCCGAATGAGCTTATAAGTAAGAATGGACAATGTCAGATAATAGAAAGAGGTGATTTGGAAAAGTATCTATTGTTTAATCGAGAAGATGTTGAAAAGTATCTATTGTTTAATCGAGAAGATGCTGAAAATTATTTAATTATAGAAGGATGGCGCTGGTTAAGCGGATCTTTTGATGAAATTTATAGGGAAACAGGGGGACATCCTGCATTGGTGAGCTGGATTGGTTTTCTGGCCTACCAAAAATATAATGGTGATTCGTGTAAATTTCTTAAATTTGAGGATATACGACAAGACCTTGTCGGTTTCCTTGGCGCGTTATGGTCTAAATATGAGAATGTGCTTAAACTAAGCCCAGCACATCTTGAAGTCTTAGAACGACTGCACCGTGATCCAGATGGTTATTCGTGGCAAACAATTTCTAATGCACAAGCAATAATGCAGGAGCTGTTGGTTACTAAGATGGTCATTCGGGATCCAGGGGATAACCGACTAAAACTCCGAATCCCTCTTTGGGGTAATGTTATAAAGAGTAAGCGATGACGCTACAAGATCAACTTAGACTTGCTTGTGACGCCGGGCGTAATGTATTATTGATTGGATTGCCCGGGGTGGGAAAAACTTATCAGCTCCATGAATTCAAAAAAACAAAATCAGAAAATAATGAAATGGAATATCAATTGTGTTGGTGCGATATTATAAAAGATAATTGTATTGTTCCTTTAATTGATTCTTTGCCTTCTGACATAGTAAGGCCTGAAAAGAAAGAATTTGAGAATTTCGCCGGGCTGATCAGGGGGCGATTTTCTCCTAATAAGCGGCTGGTTTTTATACTGGATCAATTCAATTTTTCTAAAACTTCTCCGCGTTTCTTGGAGGATCTTGAATCAGTTCTGAAGCTTCAGGAAGAGTATGGGACTAATTTCTCCATAATCATAGCCATACGACCGGGTGCTTTTTATGCCTTTGATAGAGAAGAATGGGATACTTTGAGACCGTTGTTGTCATGTTTTTCTAAGATCTTTGTCCAGCCACTGTCTGAAGATGAAACCAAAAAGTTGATTGAAGGGGAAAATAGAAGTATATCCTCTCATACTATGCAGCGCCTGGTGTATTTGTCTGGTGGGCACCCTCAATTGGCGAAGGAGCTGCTTAATTTAAGTAAGTGGAAAAGTTTTTTGGCATTGCGATTTGGCATACGCATTGGAATCAAGTCTGATGTGATTGTCAATATATGGGAGGATCTCCCCTCACCTGCGCGGAAGTGGTTGTGTAAATTTCTCCAGGTCGTTTCACCTAATACTAGAATAAGTTCAAGCGACACTTTATCGTACTTCAAAGAACTCGGTTTAATTAAAACTAAAGAGAGAAACGGGTCATACTTATTCAGTCCATTGTTCAAATCTTACATAAGTAAAGCATGTGGATTGGGACGCGGAAAATTATTCCGTGATGCCTTACGAAAGGAATGGCTTTTCTTTGTTGCTCTAGCTATTTTATACCTGTCTACGGGAGTAATTCTGCTTGAAAAATTGCTGGCTCTTTCTTGGGTTTTTAAGGGTGCATCTTTATTGTTCCTGGTACTGGCCTCTTTTTACTGCTTGTTTATCAAAGGCATTTACCCTCATCCAGGTGGAGGGGCGGGCGCTTTACAATGGTTATGGTTCATCAATAGCTTATTGTTTTTGATGATTGCCATTGGGTTATTTTTGTGTGGAAATTTCTGGTCTGTATGGGTTGCTATTTGTGCTGTATTTAGTTTTGCTGTTTTTGTTAGATTCCGTTTGGAATATTCTGCATATGGATGAGTTATAATATGAATGCTCAACTTAAAGGTCAGTTAGAAGAATCCAGAGAGCAAAGGAATCTCAAAGAGCGATTAGACGATCCGTTGTTAAAAGCCCAATTGAGATTTTTGGAAATCTCTATTGGAACTATATTATCTATTTTGTTCTTTATGATTTTTGTAGAGGTGGTGGAATTGAGTTTTCAACCCAACTTAAGGATGAAGCCCCTTACAATTTCAGATTCTGACCAGCAATTAACGGATATAGCAGTGTATTTTCCTCCTAAGCTCTCGGCAGAGGATCAGGGAGAATTGCTAGTTACGATAAGAAACATTACAAGTGAGCCTCTAACTGCCACTATGGATCTTGTATATGATCCTGATTATGTATTTTTGGAAGCCGATAAGGTTTCAGCATTTACACAAAAAGAAATTTACCTGCTGCCTGATGAATTTTATTCTTACCGTTTGAATTTCGAAACAACCAGCGCTCCCCCCATTACGGCTCCATTATCTATTGCCATGACGTTTACATCGCAAAATGGGGAGGTAGCCTCCGCAGTAGTAGAAGTGCCAATTGGCTCATTTTCTTCTTTTCTGCGTGAAATGCTTGGAGTCAGACGTTTTCTTTTAGATTTCGATCTAAAATTGCTTACCTCCTTTGCCGGTGTCCTCGCTTCGATTGTGTGGTCTTTTATTTATGTCATTTTCTGTAAGAAAATGACCCTCTCTCTCATGAGCGGATCTGTGCTGGAGGAAGAGAGCGGCCGTGTTTCAGAAACCCCAAGCTTATATACAGCTAATCCATGACTAAGAAAAAGAAGTCATATAGCGTCCCTCATCGTTCACGTTCCGACCGCTATTCCTGGCAAAGATCGCGCCCGCGCCGGCGATCCGGTCCCTCTCCCTGGTTGATTGTTGGGGGAGTATTCGCCCTGCTTTTTATCGTCGGGATCATTCTATGGTTCTTTCACGTGCGCTCTCTAACTCTTACGTCCCAGCACCCTGTCTCCCAGCCTCGACCGCTCCGCACGGCTACTCCTACATTTCTGCCTGCCTCCGAAGCGGGGGGCGTAATTACGCCAGATTCCACCCCTGCTGCATTTGAAACCCCCGCCCCTTTCGACCGACTTTACCTCCGCCAATTCATGCTTGACCTTGTCAACGCCGACCGTGCTGCGGCGGGACTTCCCTCTGTGGCCTGGGACGATACTGCCGCCTACGCGGGCCAGATCCACGCTGAGGAAATGGCAGCGCATGGCTACCTGAGTCATTGGGACCTGGAAGGCAATGGCCCTGATTACCGTTATACTCACGCCGGTGGGCTACACGCGGTGCAGGAGAACGTCTACAGCCGGGTTCAACGTTATGAGGATGGCTCTGCGGTCCCTGTAACTGACTGGGAGGCCGTTATTCGTGAGGCAGAGGCCGCGTTGATGAATAGCCCCGAACACCGGCGTAATATCTTGAACCCTGCACATACCCATGTGGGCATCGGCCTGGTTTATAACAATACTAATGGCGAGTTCTGCGTTGCTCAAGAATTTGTGGGTCATTATGTGCTACTTGATCCATTGCCTAAGCAAATTGCATTGGGGTCGCGAGTCCGTCTTTCGGGTCAGGTACTCACTTCAGTGAATGAGTTGCTGCTCAATTTGGCCTATGAGCCTTTTCCCACCTCCTTGGATATCACCGAATTGAACGCTACTTCAGCGTTCCAATCCCCGGCAGAAATCTATGACTCCCTTCTGATTGCTGTGTCACCAGACGGGCGTTTTAACGAATCCATAATACTGGATTATGAGGGACGACCTGGACGATATCACATACGGTTATGGGTGGAAACTGAGCAGGGGAAAATTCCAGCCACAGTTTTTGTGCTTGATGTGAACTAGACGTGCCTTTCGTGTTAAGTCAAAAACTATGCTGCGAAAGGGCCACGGCTCTGGTCCGTCGAGAAGAGCCCGTTTTAGCAGGTCTGGTCATCGCCTGACAATTTATCGTCAGGCTTTGAGCGCTACCATGGTCTATGGGAAGCGCCTGATTCCAACCCCCTGTTATTTCCCGAGGAGGAGTTGACATGTTCCTCCGGCACACCACTGAGAATAAAAATGTGAGTCATGAGTAGAGATTGCAACGGCTCTCCACTCATGACTCACTGATCTCTATTTCCCAAGCAGACGTCATGCCCTGGTGCACAGAGCGCTGGCTCGCGGCTCACTCGCTCTGCGCCCTCCGTGTCCCGTGGCGCTACCCTCGCGGGAACACCGTGAGGCGCAACAACGTCGCCCCATACGGGAGCAGCTCGAGCTCCTCGACCTCGTCGCTCAATTTCGCCGCCAGCTTTTGTGGATCGGGCAGCGGTGGCGTGAAGCGAAAATCGCCTTCGACGGTCCGCAGCCCCCGCCGGAATTCGCCGTCCGCGGTCCAGTGGCCGAATTGTCGGATGCGGCGGACATGGAGCATACGCCAGCCGCGCACGCGGCGCGCTTTCACCCGCACCTTGAGCGGCGGATTGGCCACATCGAAAGGATCGTCGCACCGCGGATTCCATTCCACATGGAGATCCTTCAGCGCTGCCTCATCCACGCACAGCGCATAATTCCATGGCCCGGCGGGGGTGAGATTCCACGCGGGAAAATCCGGCTTGCTGACGATGGGCCGCGGCTCATAGTCCGCGCCGAGCGTCGCCTGACGTTGGAGCGTCGTCGAGTTCTCTGCCTCTACTTCCGCGTGCGTCGGAATCGGCAGTGCCAGCGTCAACGGCCCATAGCTCAGGCTGACGCCCTCCGCAGGCCAGGTGTGCAGCTGCAAGCGGAAGGGCACCTCGACCCGCAGCACGTCCCCGGACTGCCACAGCCGCTCCAGCGTGAAGAAAGTCCCCGGCGTCAACTCAGCCGCCACTGGCTCCCCGTTGAGCTGCAACTGCGCCTCAGCGCACCAGGCCGGAATCCGCACGGTGAACCCGAAGGTCGCCGGCGCCGCCGGCTCCAGCGTGAATTCGATGGCCTGTTCGAAGGGGTAGCGCGTGCGCGCGGTGACCGTGACCGGCGTCTCTGCCGCGCCGGCCGTGGTGTGCAGGCTTCCCGGCCCATACAGCGCCGCGACGATGCCATTGTCCGCTGTCCGCAGCCACATCTGAGCGATGTAGTTGGGCATGGCGCGATGGACGTTGCCCGGGCAGCACTGAACCTCGTGATCTGGACGGTAGCTCATCCAGTTCAAGCCGCGCATGAAGAGATTGTGATTGGACGTGCTGGTCGCCAGAATCTGGTTGGGACAGGAGAAGTATTGCAGCGCGTGAAAGTCCTTGGTGATGGCGCCGGGCAAGGCGTTGAAGATGACCTGTTCGATGCGGTCAGCGTAGCTCGCGTCGCCGGTCGCTTGCAGGAGATAGGCGAGTGCCCAGGTGTAGTCGGTGATGTCGCAGGTCTCGTGCATATCGCGGGCATCCCGCCCCTGCACGTGTTCCGAGCAGGAATGCAGTCCATCCGCGAGCGCCGCCTGCTGTTCGAGTTTGGCGTAGCCGTGGACCGCGGCGCGCAGATAGTCGGCGTTGCCGGTCGCGCCATACAGCAAGGCCGCGAGTTTGGCTTCCTCGTTGAAGGTGACGCCGTGCTCGGTGATCGGCTTGTCGGAAAGCAGCGTCTGAAGCGCGCAATCGTGCTGCGGCCACTGCGCGTTGAAGCGCGCGTAGAGCGTCTCCGCCAGGTCCAGCAAATCCGCTTGCCCGCTTTGCCGGTAGAGGGCGAGCAGGATTTCCACGCCGGTCACGTCGCGGTCCCAGCTCAGCGGATGCGGCATGGCGCGATAGTGGCGGATCAGGGCTTCGAGATAGCGTGCGTCGCCGCTGATCTCGTATTGCGCCAGCACGGCGCGGAAGAACACCGTATGGGGCCAGCGATCCTTCGCGCGCAGGTGCTCTGGGCCGATGAAGCCGTCTGCAGCGGCGTGCTCGATGGCGAAATCCACCTCGGCGAGCGCCTGGGTGTACAGATCGGCGTCGCCCACGAGATAGCCGCACTTCAGGGCGCCGTCAATCCAGTAGGCCGTCTGTTCGTAGGGCCACCAGGCGTCGTAGGAGCCTTTCAGATCGCCCTCGGCGCTGCCCCAGAACGGATAGCCATAGGGGTAGCCGGCGACGGCGATGTTGCCGGTAAGGCCGGTCGCCTGGCGTTTGAGGAAATCGTGGAGCCAGCCGGCAGGGCGAATCTCGCGCAAGGGCACTGGGTGAAAGCGGGCGAACGCCAATGGATTCATCGTCTTGCTCCTTCGAAAATAGAGATCAGCGAGTCAGCAGTCAGCGAATCAGCGAAAAAATCACTTGCGTGACAAAGGTGCCGCCACTGACTGAAAAACGGAAAATTTCCTGGCGACTACTGAAGATTGAGAATCAACTTTTGCCCCCTGGCCCCTTCCCCACGCGTGCGCGTGGGGAAGGGGAACTTTTTTTTGTGGGGTTTTGCAGGCGGGCTACGCCCGCCTGCAAAACCCCCTTATTTTTTCTCCCCTCCCCAACGGCGTTTGCGTCGTTGGGGAGGGGACTGGGGAGGAGCAAAAGTTACAGCTCACAAAGGTTCATCCATTTCCGTCGAACTACCTGATGCCAGGCTGAACAATTACCGCACATTTTCATTCTTGAATGATGTGCGCCAGCACATGACGTCTCCTTCAAAGCACGGAATTGAGATTGGGGGACCGGCGGCAGGGGTGCCGTCCCCGCTATTGACTTCGGCGCTGAGTCGTTTCATCTTCCTGGAAAGGAATTGTACTCCGGGTTGGCGCTTTTTACAACTGCGAAAGTTGAGGACTTCGCGTTTTCGGAGTATACTTAGGGTGGCTCTGATGGGATTGACTCCGGCTCAGGCGAGGTGACTTATGGCTACCCACACGGTTTACGACCTGAAATCCGTCAAATTGCCCTACCTCTCGGGAACGCTCCTTAAGGCTTTTGTCGCTCTTCTCGAAAGTCCCCTGGGAGGCTTGTTGCTTCCCAGCCTGTTGCAAAACGCCGGCGTCACTCACCTGCGTCGCCTGCATTTCGACGAGGCGCCCACGAATTTCCCTCTCCACGTTGTGGGAGCGCCGGCCCCTGCTGCGGCAGCGATACCGGAGGCGGAATGGCCTGCGCGAGCCTCGCATGGGCCTGGATTCCGGTTCGCCAGCGCCGGGGATTACACGGCGGCGTATCGCAGCGGCGCCGTGTCTCCCGAAGACGTCGCCCGGCAGGTGCTGGCAGCGATCGCGTCCAGTGATGCCGCGGATCCCCCTCTGCGGGCGATGATCGCCGTCAAGTCGGAGGAGGTCCTGCGGTTGGCGCACGAGTCGGCGCAACGGTATCGGGAGGGGCGTCCTGGGGGCCCGCTCGACGGGGTGCCGGTGGCCGTGAAGGATGAGCTGGACATGACGCCGTATCCTACCACGGTGGGCACGGCGTTCCTCGGCCAGACGCCGGCGATTGAGGATGCCACGGCCGTGGCGCGATTCCGCGCGGCGGGGGCGTTGTTGATCGGCAAGGCCAACATGCACGAGATCGGCATCGGCGTGACGGGGTTGAATCCCCATCACGGGACGGCGCGCAATCCCTACAATCCGGCGCATTACACGGGTGGCAGTTCCAGCGGGGCGGCGGCGGCAGTCGCGGCGGGATTATGTCCCATCGCCATCGGCGCTGACGGCGGCGGCTCGATTCGTATCCCGGCAGCGTTTTGCGGTGTGGTGGGGCTGAAGCCGACGTATGGGCGCGTCAGCGAATTCGGCGCGGCGCCGTTGGATTGGAGCATTGCGCACATTGGGCCGCTGGCGGCCAGTGTGGCGGATGCCGCGTTGGGCTATGCGGTGATGGCCGGCCCGGACCCCCGCGACGCGCTGTCCCTCCTCCAACCGCTGCCCACGCTCGACGGGTGGGATGCGGCGGAGATCCAGGGGCTGCGGATGGGCGTCTTCTGGCCCTGGTTCCGTCACGCGACAGCGGAGGTCGTCGCGGCCTGCGAGGCGCTGCTGGCGCAATTTGAGGGACTCGGCGCAGAAGTCCATGAGATCGTGATTCCGGATCTGGAGGCGGCGCGAGTGGCCCATCTCGTCACCATCGCTTCGGAGATGGCCCAGGCGATGGAGCAGTTCCATGCCGAACATCACCGCGAGCATGGGCTGGATGTGCGGCTCAATCTGACCCTGGCGCGCCGATTCACGGCCCTGGACTACATTAAAGCGCAGCGCGTGCGCACGCGGCTGAGCGCGCACTTCCAACGCGCTTTCGAGACGGTGGATGTGATTGTCACCCCGGCGACGGCGTTGGCGGCGCCGCTGATTCCTGCGACCGCTCTTCCAGAGGGGGATTCGGACCTCACCACGCTCACCGAGATCATGCGTTTTGTCACGCCTGCCAACCTCACGGGGCTGCCGGCCATCGCTTTCCCGGCCGGCTACACGCCGGAAGGGTTGCCGGTGGGGATGCAGGCGATCGGTCGCGCCTGGGACGAGGTGACTTTGCTGCGTCTGGCGCTGGTGGCCGAGCGCCTGGTGGAACGTCAGGCGCCGCGAGTGCATTACCGGCTTCTGTGAGGCCGGGCCGCGCATCTGGAATTCATTCCGGGGTAGGGCGATTTTGCTAAGAAAAACTGCAAGAACGCCCAGGCTGTTTTTTCAGGTTTCTCTTGACGCTTTGGCGAACCAGGAGGGGGGATGTTGCCGGAGTTGCAGCTGGGAGCGTGGGTTGTGAGCACGTATACGCTGGCCTATGTGCTCGCGGCGCTGGCAGGGGACGCGAGCAGTGCGCTGCGGCTGCGGCGCCTGGGGCTTCCCCACCTCGTCTTGCTCCGCATCGTGCTCGTGGTCACGGTCCTGGGATTCGCGGGCGCGTATCTCGTGCGCGTCGTGCCGACCGTGCAGCGCGCGCTGCAGACCGGCGTCTGGCGCTGGTACGGCGGCAGCAGCTACATCGGCGGCCTGCTCGCGGGTATCGGCGCACTCGCGCTCCTCTGCCGCTGGCAGCGCGTCCCCGTGCTCCGCGCGCTGGATGCGGTGCTGCCCACGCTCGCGCTGGCGCAGGCGATAGGCCGGCTGGGCTGCTTCGCCGCCGGGTGCTGCTACGGGCGCCCCACCACCTCCTGGCTCGGCGTCTATCTGCCGGATAACGCCGGAAACTGGGCCGTGCGCTATCCCACGCAGCTGCTCAGCGCGGGCGCGAACCTCCTCATCTTCGGACTGCTGCTGGCGGTGGAGCGGCGCCTGCCCGCGCGGCGGGATGGGGTCCTCGCTGCGCTCTATAGCGCCCTCTATTGCCTGGAGCGCTTCGTCAACGAGGCGCTGCGGGCGGATGCGGTCCCGCTGTTCCAGGGGGCGGGACTCGCGCTCAGCTGGGCGCAGCTCTACACGCTCGTGGGGCTGGGGCTGGCGCTTGGCTGGCTGGTGTGGCAGGCTTTCCGTGGTCGTGTCGCGCGGGCATGAGGCGCAGTGCGCGCGTGACTTCATTCATGCGCCATGAAGTTCATAAGGAGGGGTCAAATGAAACATTGGAGCCTGTGGCTGGCGCAATTTGGCCGGGGTAAGGTCGGATTGGCCTTCCAAACGGCCTTCTATCTGTTGGCAACGGCCGGGCTGGTCTTCGCGCTCATGACGCTCGTGGCTTGCGATTGCAATGGCAACGGCATTGACGATTGCGATACGTCGGGCGAAGCGATGTACGATGCGATGATGAAATCGGCCAATGATAAGTTGCAATCCCAAGAGAAACCGCCCGCCACGCCAAAAATCCAGAGCACGAACCTCGGGCGGACGGGCGCGCTCACCGGGACGCGCGTGTCGCATGGCCTGCTGCTCGACAGTTTCGACTTCACCACCCCCATCACGTATACCTGGTATCCTCCGGCGGGCGCGAGCAACTTCAACTTCAGCCGTGGGCCGGAGTTCGGCGGGCCGCCCTTCGTCTTCCGCAACGTGCCGGCGAACAACGCCGCGATTTCGGTGATGTTCGATCTGCCGGAGACTGGCGCTTATGGCGGCGACCGGCTGCCGGAGCTGCTCACCGCCCAACAGGGCACCGGGCCCGCGACAACGGCCTATTTCCTCAATGTGCTGGGGCAGGCGGAGGCAATGCCTGAGGTGACGCCGGCGGCTTCCACGGTCGCAGGGGCGAAGGTGGACATGTGGGAGGTGCGCCGCTGGATGACGCGGGAGGGCATCACGGTGACGACCGAGAGTTGCCAGCAGGCGGTGGATCTGCTGCAAAGCGACGCGGCGTTCCTCGCGCTGCAAGTGCCGGAGCCGCCGCACCCTGTAGGGCAATCGTCGTTGTTGCCCATCTATGGTCCGACCACGCTGGAGTTCGTTGATTACGACGGTGGCTCAATGGATGTGCCGGGCAAGGCGGGGTTCCGTCCGACGCGGTTTACTTTTGTCGCCAACGCGCTCCCGGCCAAAGCGGGCCACATCTGGATGGCGTTGGGCGCGCAACAGACGCCCGCGTTGACCTGCCCCGCCGACAAGCAATCCGGCAGTTGGGAAGTTCACACCGCGTTGACTCTGGATTTGAGCTATGCGGCCAATAGCTGCAATGGCTGCGTCCTCAACCTGTATCTCTGCTACGAAGGACAAACACTGCCGGGTAATGCCGCGCAGCGCTACGTGATGGGGCAGGCATTCAATACCGCGTTGAAGCAGCTGACCGCCTCTACCGCCGGGGCCGGCGTCCAGAGCTACCGCGATTGGGGTATCACCTGCGCGGGGCCGTTGCCGCTGCAGCTCATCAACGACCCGGGGGGGAGTAATTGGATGCTGATGGGGGCCTCAGCGCAGTGGATTACACCGACGTGGACGATTACGCTGCCGCACGCGCTGGAAGGGGGCGCGTTCACCCCGCCTGCGCTGATTGACCTGGACTACGATGCGCCGTTCGACGCGGACTGGCACTGGTCGGATGGTACGGCGACGATCACTCCCCCGGTGAGCTTCGCCGGGGGCTGGCCACCGACCAACGTCTATCTGGTGGGGACGGTTCCCGCCGGGACGCCGACGGGGCTCTACACGGTAGTCGTCACAGCCACGCGGCAGACCGCCCCGACGGATTTCCGGGTGTCCTCGGATATGGTGTGGGTGGGCGAGTGGTCGCCGCCGTCCGAGGGCGGCACGCCGACACATCTGCTCTATCTGCCGCTCGTGTTGCGGAACAAGGCCGGGGAGTAGTGGGGGCTGCTGCGCTCTACGCGCTGGCCGCGCTCGTGGGCGGCGCCGCGTTTCTCTACCGGGTGCGCCGGAGCGGATCCACGCCGCGGGCGGCGCGCAGTCTGCTCTGGCTGATTCTGGGTGGCTTTCTCGGCGCCAATCTGGGGGGCGCCACGACGGTCATTTCCCGCCTGACCGGCGTCGCGCTCCCCTTTGCTCTCAAGGATTATAGTATCCTCGGCGGGATTTTGGGCGGGGCAATCGCGGCGGCGCTGCTGTGCCGCCATTATGCGCTCCCGTTTTGGCGCACCACTGACCGGGGCATCCCCGCGCTGCCGCTGGCGCTGAGCATCGGCCGGCTCGGCTGTTTTGTGCGGGGCTGCTGCTATGGTGCGCCCGCGGATTCGTGGCTGGCGCTGTACCTGCCCGATCGGGCGGGGGTGTGGCTGCCGCGCTATCCCACGCAGCTGCTCAGCGCCGTGGCGAATCTGGCGATCTTCCTGGTGTTAGTGGCGGTGGAGCGCTACGGGCATCCGCGCGAGGGGAGCGTCACGCTGCTGTTCCTCGCGTTGTTTCTGATCAAGCGCTTTGGGATGGAATTCTTGCGGGGGGACGCGCTCCCGCCGGTGCTGGGACCGCTCAATAGCACGCATCTCATGTGCGTGGCCGGGTTGGGGCTGGTCGCCGTGCTGTGGGTGCGACTTAGAGGAAAGGCCCGCCAGGGATTGGTATGAAGAACCGTCAGAGGGCCTTCTGTTTCCCTGGGTGACCTGGGCGTCTTGGCCGTGAAAATAAAATGTCACGATTCGATTCTTTTCGGGCGATAGAATTGGCATTTGCGCTGTGGCCGCGGCGGGAGTTTCTCGTGGCGCCTGGGCGGCGCATGACGCGGCGCGTCACACGGGGCGAGGCCTGGGGCACCATCGGTGCGCTGGCTGCGGGCCTGCAGGCGCTCGGCGTGAGCCGCGGCGAACGGGTGGCGACGCTGCTCCCTGCTTGCCCGGAAGCGGCCTACCCGCTGTTCCTGCCGGGGCTGCTGGGCACTGTGAACGTGCCCCTCAATCCGCTGTTGCGCGAGCCGGAGCTGCGCGCCATCCTGGCCGACTGCGAGGCGAGTGTCGTGATTACGGCGGCGCGATGGTACGGACAGGATTTCCCCGCGCTGCTCGCGCGCTTGCAGCCCGAGCTGCCTGCGTTGCGCACGGTCATCGTCTGCGATGCGGAGCCCTCCACGCTGCCCAGCGGGCAGCTGCCGTTCGAGGCGGTGGCGACGCCGCGACCGCTGCACCGCACCGCGCTCTCCTCCGATGATCTGACCCTGATCTCCTACACTTCCGGCACGACGGGGCAGATCAAAGGAGTAGCGCACACGCGCCGGCGGACCCTGGGCCTGCTGCCGCGGGCGCTTGGTGTGCTGGCGCAGCAGCCGTTGCGCTGCCTGCTCACGCCGTTTCCGCCCTTTCATTTCGCGGGCACGTTCAGCCTGGTGAGTACCCTCCTGGCGGGCGGAAAGGTGGTGCTGGTGGACCGTTTCGATCCCCGCGCCATTCTGGAGAGCATTGAGCGCGAGCGCGTGACACACGTGGCCGCCGCGCCCACGCTTTACCGCTGGCTGCTCCGGACGCCGGAGCTGGAGCGCTATGATCTCCGCTCGCTGCGGCGGGTGACTTTTTCCACTGAGCCCTGTCCGCCCGATCTGGCGGAGGAATTGCACAGCCGCCTGGGGTGCAGCGTGCAGAATATCTACGGTACGGCGGAGAGCATGATCATCGCCTGGACGGGACCCCATGACTCCTGGGAGCGCGCGGCGACGACGGTGGGACGTCCCGCGCCGGGCGTCCGCGTGCGCATTGTGGATGAGGCCCGGCATCCCCTGCCCGTGGGGACGACCGGCGAGATTGCCGTGCAGACTTCGCAGATGATGACCGGCTACTACCGCGATCCGGCGCTCACGGCGCAGGTGCTGGATGACGAGGGCTGGTTCTACACGGGCGACCTTGGCGTGCTGGATGGCGACGGCTATCTGCGCTTGGTGGATCGCAAGAAGGATCTGATTATCCGGGGCGGGCAGAACATCTACCCGGCGGAGGTGGAGGCCTGTCTCAAGCGGCTGTCGGGGGTGCGGCAGGCGGCGGTGGTGGGGCTGCACAGCGCGCTGGCGGGCGAGGTGGTGTGGGCTTTTGTGGAGCCGTATCCCGGCGCGCAGCTCGACGCGGCGGAGGTGTTGGCGCATTGCCGGAAGCAGCTGGCGCCATTCAAGGTACCGGCGGAGGTGCGGTTTGTGGAGCGGCTGCCGGTGACGGCGACGGGGAAGGTGGAGAAGTACCGGGTGCGAGAGTGGGCGCGCAATGAGCAGTGAGAGGTGAGCAGTGAATGGAAAGCCGTTAGCGTGGGGGGAGTTTCAATCATTGGTGGCGAAGGTGTTACATATTGACCCGGCGCTGGCAACACCGGAGGCGTATTTTATCACCGATCTCGGCGTGGACTCGCTGCGGCTGGTGGATGTGTTGCTGAAGCTCGAAGAGTTGGGGCTGGAGATCTCGCCCGACCTGGCGTGGGAGATTCAGACGGTGGGAGACGCCTACCGGTATTACACGGAAAGATGCGAGTAAGACGTAGTACGTCATGCGTAAAAACGGAATACGCAATACGTGATACATTAGTCAACCTACAGCACAAAATAATGATACCCCTTCTGCTTTGGCGTTGTCCCCTCTGCGCGGCTGATGACGCGCTGACCCACATCACGCACCCGCTGCGCGCGGACCGGGTGCTGTGCCAAAAGTGCGGCGCGGCGTGGCGCGTGCGTCGCGTCCCCGGCGACGATTTCTATCTGTGCGTGATAGCGACAGGCCGGGCCGGAGGTCGCGTCGGGGATGAGCGCCCGCTCGCGGCGTGGTACGACGCTCTCAAGACAACGCTCTCCCTGCGTGCGCTCACAGATCCGGCGTTGCCGCTGTTCCCGGGGGAGACGCTGCATCTGGCCTCCGGTACCGCCGAGTTGGAAGCCGAAACGACGGATCCGCTGTTCTTCCCCGAGAGCGGCGCGCCGCCGCGGATGGACAAGCGCGGGGTGATGGGCGCGAGCGTGGGGAGAGGACGGTTATTCCTCACGGATGAACGTCTGGCATGGCGCGGTGCGGAGGGCCGTGATGCGGATTTCTCGCTGGACCGGCTCGCCTCGGCTTACGCGGTGATGGATAGGGGGGTGACGCTGCTGGTGGATCTGCGGCTCTATATGCTGCGCTTCCGGGAGGAGAGCCTGCTTAAGTGGGTGACCATGATCGGGTTGGTCGCTGCAGCAACGGGTCGCCGCATTACCACATCGCACTGGTGAGCATACTCTCATGCAAAAGATGCCAATGTTATCTTCCGCAAAGACGCAAGAAATGTTGATGTTTTGTATTTTGCGCCTTTGTGTGAGCTCAGAGGGTTTTCCATGACGTTGGTGCAACGGGCGAGGTGGGTGCGGTTGGGACGGCGGCTCGGCGGGGAGCGCTGGCTCTTCCTCCTCGCGCGGGCGCTTTATCACCTGCGAATCGAGGGCGCGGAGCGCATCCCCACGGGGGGTGCGTGCCTGTTCCCCTTCAACCACGTCTCGCAGCCGGCAGACTTGCTTGTGAACGCGCTGATCCGCCGCAAGCGTCCCGATGTCCGCATCTTCGGCTGGCAGGGCTGGGAGGGCGAGAATCCACTCGAGCATTTTCTGGCGGGCGTGGGCGAGCCCGATCCGGAGAGCCGGGTGTTGCGCGCGATCAAGGCGCAGGGACTCTCGGCAGGAGAGCTGTTGCGGGCGCGGACGCTGTTGCTGCAGGGCGGAGCCATCGCGCTTGCGGCCGAGGGGGAAATCAGCTGGGACGGACGGTTGCAGCACCCGCTCGCGCCCGGGGCGGTGTGGTTGGCGCTGCGCACTGGCGCCCCGCTGGTACCGGTGGTCTCGAGCGGCGGGTATGATTTACAGCCTCGCTGGCAGATGGAGCGCATCCGGTGGAGCGGGCGGCTGGTCATTCGCGTGGGGGAGCCGCTGCGGTTGTGCGAGGCCCCGGTCAGGGAGCTGCAGGAGGGAGTGCTGGAGGCGGCGAATGAGCGTCTGTGGCAGGCGATGGCGGGGAAATATTGACCGCGCCATGGCGTGACACGCTCCGGTCGCCAGGAAAACAAAAGAGAACCCCTGGCGCTTTTGGCGGTTGAGTTCTTCCACCGAGGCGCCTTAGCGGTTCCCTGAAGGGGAAGACGGCGCGTCGTCCAGCAGAGCGCTCAAGTTTCTCTTGGGCGGCGGTGGAGATCGCATCCATGGCCTGCCCTGCGGGCAAGAACGCGGCGATGAGGGCGAGGCTGACGCCGACAGCCGATGGGGGCGCTAAGAGCTTGGGGTTTCAGCTGAGCTCCTGCATCAGACTCTCAGCGCGCCACGGAAGCCCCGGACGCCGTAGTAGGAAGGGGCGCTGTTGTGGTACACGAAGACGCGGCCATAGCGCCGGTCGCCAAAAAGGGCGCCGCCGAGTCTGCGGATTTCGGGCGGGGTCTGCAGCCAGCTTGAGGTTTTGGTGTCGAAATCTCCAAGCGTCTGCAAGGCGCGGTATTGATCCTCGGTGAGCAGCTCGATGCCCATGGCGGCGACGAGCCGCGCTGCGTTGTCGGGTTTGATGGCTACCCAGATGTCCATGTCCCCCGTGGCCCGCGGATAGCCGTGATAGCCGACCGCATAGCCGCCTATCAACAGATATCTGACCTTTTTATCCTTCAATAACTGTAAGAATTCTTTGAGGTTGGGTGGTAGTACCAGCTCCATAGTTGATCCGCCTCAGTCTTTCCATGTGCTGCAGGCGTTCGGCGGGTAAACGCGCTAGCCAATAGCATTTTTCCTCTGGGGAATCGAAGTCAGAGTGAATCGAGAAAGTGCCCCGGTCTACTTCTGGGATGTCGCTGGCGGCAAGTCTTTGCCGGTCCGGGGCCTTCGGCGAGGGGGGGTGTGCGGCGGCCGGGGGCACTTTAAGGTCGAAGGGCAGACCTTGCTGCAGTTCGAGCTGGCGCAAGAAGAGCGTGATTGCCTGAGTGAGGGTCAATCCCAGCTGCGCACAGATTTGCCCGGCGCTGGCTTTGAGCTCTGGCTCGATGCGTGCGGTGATTACCGCGGTTTTGCGCATGGTGTATGCCCTTGGATTGTATAGCTATTGTCAACACGTTTTACCACAGATCTGGAAATTGACGAGGATCTCGATGTGAGTGCTATTGCGGGTGCATTAAAAAAACAGCCCGGCTTGAACCGGGCTGGGGTGTGCCGAGACCCAGAATTGAACTGGGGACACATGGATTTTCAGTCCACTGCTCTACCGAACTGAGCTATCTCGGCAACGCGATCACATTGTATCTGAACCCCTGGTTTTGTCAAGCACGGAGGAAGGCATCCATGACGCGCGCCACGCTGAGCGCATCGGCGACGGCGGGCGCGAGCAGATGCGCGCCGTGTACCACATCGCCGGCGGCGAAAAGCCGCGGCACGCTGGTCCGCCCGGTCTCCGGCGCATCTACCTCGATCACGCCCCCGCGTCCCAACCGCAGCTCCGTGAGTCCCGCCAGGGGCTGCTTCGCGGGCCGATAGCCCAGCGCCAGGACGGCGGTATTCACCTCCAGCGTGATTTCCAGCCCCGGGACGCATTCCGGCCGGCAGCGTCCGCTCTCGTCGGGAGCGCCGAGCTTCATGCGCTGATAGGTGATCGCGCGCAAGTGCCCTGTCTCGTCGCCCAGGAATTCGACGGGACAGGTGAGCCACACGAAATTGCCCCATTCTTCCAGCGCGTGCCGGTATTCCTCCGGCTCGGCGGGCATCTCCTGCATACTGCGGCGATAGTAGCAGGTGACCTCGCGGACGCCCGGCAGGCGGATCGCCGTGCGAATACAGTCAATGGCGGTGTTCCCCCCGCCGATGACGTGGACTCGCGGCCCGACGTGCAGCGGCGCCTGCCAGGCTTCGGGCAGGAACTCCGGCGGCAGATTAGCGCGGCACAGGAATTGCGTGGCGTCGTAGACGCCGGCGAGGGTCTCGCCGGGGATATCGGCGCGATATTGTTCCTGCGCGCCCGCGCCCAGGAAGACGGCGTCGTACTCCGCCAGCAGCTGCGGCAGGGTCACGTCGCGGCCCACCGTTACATGGCAGCGGATCTCAATGCCCAGCGCCTGCAACCAGGCGATTTTGGCCTGCACGATCTCCGCTCCCAGTTTGAAGCGCGGAATGCCATAGAGCATCATGCCGCCGGGGGCAGGGTAGTGTTCGAAGACCACGACCGTGTGCCCCAGGCGGGTGAGTGTTTCGGCGACGGTCAGGCCGGCGGGCCCGGCGCCGACGACGGCCACGCGCTTGCCGGTCGCTGGCGCGATTTCCGGCAGCGGCACGCCGGCAGTCTCGCGGGCGTAGGTGCTCACGAACGCTTCGAGCCGCCGCGTATCCAGGGGCTTTCCCAGCCGTTTGAGGGTGCAAGCGTCCTGGCAGAACCGTTCGGGGCAGACCCGACCGCACACTTCGGGCAGGGGATTTGTCTGCCGATAGACGGCTGCTGCGCCGGCGAAATCCCCTTCCGCCAACAGGTCCAGGGCCTGGGGAATGTCGTTGTGCAGGGGACAGGCCTGCTGACAGGGGGCGTTGGCGCACTGCAGACAGCGCGAGGCCTCGGCGCGAGCCTCTTCGGGCGTGTGCAGGATGAGGATCTCGCGGAAATCTCGCACCCGTTCGTCGGGCGGGCGCGTTTTCGCCGGGACGGGGGTCAGCTGGGAGCGCGCTTTACGGTCAACTTTTTCGGGCGTTGGTTGAGCCATGGACACCTCTTGCGCTTGGGATAGAGGTCGCTACGCTGAAAAGAGCCTGGAGCCATTCCTCACCAGGGCCACGGAGTGGCAAAATCGTAGAAAACATCGGAGGGGCTGACCGGACGACGCCTCGCTGCCCCTCCGAGACGGTGCAGTTTTTAGTCAGACCAGCGACGCGGCCCCCGGGACGCCGGCCCGTCAGCGGGTTGGGGAGAGGCTTCCCCTGGTTCATCCCATTCATCTTCTTCGGGGCCTAGCAGGAGGTCTACCCTGGCGAGGTCCGTCACGTCATACCGCACATAGCCACACGCATCGCAGCGCCACAGTGTGAAATTGGGAATCGTGATGAGGCGCTGACCTACCCGCCGCACGTAGGTGCTGTGGGTGGGCCGGAGGTGGCCAAAAGAACACCGGGGGCAGTGATGCCGCATTACTCCTCCGCTTCTTCCAGGATTTTCAAGCTGGCGCTTGTGCCGAGGCGATTGGCGCCGGCCGCGATCATCGCCAGCGCGTCGGCATAGGTACGGATGCCTTCCGCGGCTTTCACACCGATCTCGGGGCCCACGGTCCGCCGCATCAACGCCACATCGGCGACGGTGGCCCCGCTCCCGGCAAAGCCCGTCGAGGTCTTGACGAAATCGGCGCCCGCTTCTACCGCGAGCCGGCAGGCGCTGACCTTCTCGTCGTCGGTCAGCAGGGCATTTTCCAGGATGACTTTCAGGAGAGCGCCTTGCTCATGGCAGAGCTGCGCCAGGGCGTAGATGTCGTCGCGCACGACGTCATGCTGCCCGGCCTTGAGGCGCCCGATGGGGATGACCATGTCCACTTCGGTGGCGCCGTCATCCAGGACCTGCAGGGCCTCAAAGCGCTTGACGGGAGTGGGGGTGGCGCCCAGAGGAAACCCGGCGACCGTGCAGACGGCCACCGGCGTGCCGTGGAGCAGGTTGGCGGCGAGGGCCACATAGATCGGGTTGACGCAGACGGTGGCGAAACCGTGTTCTGCCGCTTCCGCGCACAACCGTTCAATCTCTGCCGGGGTCGCTTCGGGCTTGAGCAGCGTGTGATCAATCATGCGGGCCAGAGTCGCTCGTTTCATGGGGTGGCCTCCAATTCGGCAAAAGCGTATTGCGGGAACGTGCCAAACCATTCCAACGGCCAGTAGCGAAACACGGCCTTGCCAATGATGTTTTCCCTGGGAAGGGGGCCCCAGGCGTGAGAATCGCTGGAGTTGTTGCGATTATCGCCCAGCAGGAAGTACTCGTCGGGACCCAGCGTCCAGCGGTCGGCGTAGGCCAGCGGGCCGCTGACATACGTCTCATTGATGGCGACGCCGTTAATCCAGATGCGCCCATCGCGGGCTTCAACCGTGTCCCCCGGCAGGCCAATGAGGCGTTTGATGAGGGGGATACTGTTTTTGTCGCTGTTGAGGGGCCTCACCACCATAATGTCCCCTCGCTCCGGCTCATGGAACCAGTAGCTGGCCTTGCTGATCAGCAGGTACTGCCCTTCGTGCAAGGTGGGCTCCATGCTGACCGAAAGCACTTGATAGCGTCCCGTGAAGGTGTTGATAATGAGAAAAAGGACGGCTGCCAGCAGCAACGTTTCCAGGAGATCTCCCACCAGCATTTTGAGGGAGGCCGGTTCTTCGGGCGCGTGCGTGGGGGACGCCATCGGCGCGGCGCTTTTATCCAGGGTCTGCGTCTGTAACGTGTTCATATTTCCCACAATACGAGTATTTATTGAATTTTTCGCAGCTCTTCATAACTATAATGCGGGATCAGTCCCCAGTGTTCTGGCGGCCAATAGCAAAAGACGGCTTTCCCGATGATGTTTTCCCGTGGCAGCAGGCCCCAGGCGTGCGAATCGCTGGAGTTGTTGCGATTGTCGCCCAGCACCAGGTACATGCCGTCGGTCACAATCCACCGGTTGGTGTAGGCGACCGGCGCGCTGACGTAGGGCTCGTTCAACGCGATGCCATTCACCCAGATTTTGCCCTCGCGAGCCTCGACGATGTCTCCCGGTATCCCAATGATCCGTTTGATGAACGGAATGCTTCCCTGTCCCGCCGGGGGACGCAAGACGACGATGTCACCCCGTTCGGGGGAATGCAGCCAGTAGGTCACCTTGCTGGCAATCAGGTATTGATTGCCGTAAAGACTTGGCTCCATGCTTTGTCCATGCACTTGATAGCGTCCGGTCAAGGTGTTGACGACCAGAAAGATGATCGCCGCCAGCAGCAAAGTTTCCAGCAGATCCTGCAGCCAGGAGCGAATACCGAACGCGCGACTCAACGAAGGCGTTGCTTCAGTCTCGGGCTCCTCGACCGGCAGGACCGTTTCAATGTCATTTTCACTCAAGCGTCAACCTCCACGTCCCGGCCATCGTCTTGCCAGGAATCGAACGCCTGCATTATAGCCCATCTGAAAAGGCGTGCAAGCGAAGCCGGGGGCGATGCAGAAAAACCCGCCTTCGGCGCCTTGACCGATGGCGGGCTGAGGAAGCAGGAGCTGCTTTCAGGCCTCCGGCGTGTTCTGGGGTTCCGGCGCCGGGGAGGGAGTCTTTTCTTTGCCCTCGTCGTCTTCTTCGTCTTCCCAGCCGATGATCCACACGGCCAGCCCGGCGACCGCGATGGTAGCGACGATGAGGGCCGCCCATTGCCCTGCCAGCAGGCCTACGTCGCGGGCTGACCAGATCAGGATCAGCACCATGCCAATGGAAAGCACGATCCACGAGGTCCATTGTGGATGATCAGTGATGAAGGTCTTCATTTTCGCCATAGTTTTTTCCCTCGATTAACCAGTTGATGGTGTTTTTCCATGAGCCGTCCTGCCCCAGTGAGATGCGGGCGACGGCGCTTAAATCGGACGGCGCACTATGTCCTCGCGCAGCATTTTGATCATCACGTTGGTGGCGTTGGGGTTCCATTCCGCCGCGGCCTGCCGCCATTGCTTGGGGAGGCTGTCGAAAGAGCGTTCGGTGTAGCCAAACAGCCCCCAAAAATCAATCAAATCGGAGCTGGGACGGGGGGGCAGAAAGAGCATCGCCACCTCTGCCTGCAGCACCTTCGCCTCTTCCTCCATGCTCTCGATCAAGGCCCGCCCGGCGATGACGCGATCCATTGCCGGGGTAATCAGGAAATCGGTGATGCGCACGATCAGGTTTTCGACCTGCCAGCCCAACATGCCCACGATCTCGCCATCCAGTTCTGCCAGCATGAATCCTACATCGCTGAAGCGTCGCGCGACCATGGTGCGACTCACCGCCTCGCCCCGGCGGCGAGCCTGGTTGACGAACGCCGCAATGGCTGCCGCGTCTTCCAATCTGGCTCGGCGTATCTGAATCCCCGGCGCCATGTCGCCTCCTTCGAAAATAGAGATCAGCGGGTCAGCAGTCAGCGAATCAGCGAGAAAGCGAAAAAAAATCACTTGCGTAACACATGTGCCGCGAACTTCAGGCCGCTCTCAGACCGCCCCGGAATGAATTCCGGGTCTGATAGGTCAAGTTCGCTGCAGCGAGCTCCCCGAACAACGTGCTTCAGCGCGGTTGGCTCCTGTCAGGCCAGGGATTTCATCCCCAGCCGAACCTACACGTGATCTCGAAACCTGCACGGCTTCATTATACCCTGCTTTCGAAGGAGGACAATTGCCAGTTTGTCCGGGCGGTGATATGATGCATGTCCATGGAGGAGCAATTGGACGCGCTGTCCCTGATTCCAGCTCAGGAACTGCCCCTGGCGCAGCTCGCTGCGGTGGTGACCCGCGCCTACGCGGATTATTACTATCACGTCGCGGTGACCGGGGCGCAGCTCGCCCAGATTTGTTTCGAGCAGGACGTGGATCTCTCGCAATCGGTCGTGGCGCTGCACGCGGGCGAGCCGGTCGGCGCGGCGTTGCTCTCCCGGCGCGAGACGCGGGGATGGATCAGTGCGGTGGGTGTGCTGCCGGGCTGGCGGCGAAAGGGAATCGCGCGGGCGATGCTCCGTTATCTGCAGCAGCGCGTCAGGGAATTGGGATTGCGCTCGGCGACGTTGGAGGTGCTGGCGGAAAACCGGCCCGGCCTGGCGCTGTATGCCAGCCTGGGCTTTCGGCGACGTCGCGACCTGGCAATCCTGATCCTCGAACCGCAGACCTTCGTTCCTGATCCGCTGACCTTGACCCGGGTTGCCCCTGCCTCGCCGGCGTCGCTGCTGGCGCATTTTGAGGCGTGGCACGCTGTGCCCCCCTCCTGGCAGCGGGAACTGAGGACGCTGCGCCATCGCCTGTCCTATCTCAGCGGCCTGGGGTATTGGGAAAACGACCTCTTGCTGGGGTACGCCCTCTTCCAATCGCAGTCCTCCTATCAGCTCGTTCACGATTTGGCGGTGACGCCTGAGGCGGCGCGGCCTCTGGAAATCGCCGGCGAGCTGCTCCGCGCCGTGCATGAACAGCACCCGGCAAGTGGCGGCTATGTCATCAACGCCGTCATGACTGACCCGCTGTTGTCTGCCTACCTGGCGTTGCACTATCGTCTCATCCAGCGGCAGTACGAACTCATCTGGGAACCCGACGCCGGCGGTTGACGGCGGACCGCGTCATCGCCTTTTTGTCTTTTCGCTTTTTCGCCCTTCCGCCTTTTCGCTTTTTCGCCTGAAAGGAGATCCTGCTCATGGGGGAGACAACCGATGCGACGCTGGCCGCGCGCTGTGGCAGTTGTGGGCGCTTTTTGGGACCCTATACCACCTGTCCCTACTGCGGCGCGCGCGTGGGGGGACGGGTCTCGCTGAAAGTGGTGAAAATTGCCGCGGTGGTGCTCGCCGTCGTGGGGCTGATCGGCCTGTGGTGGGCGGGACGACAGTTGCCGATTCCCCTCCTCACGGTCGAGGAAACGCAGGGCACCATGAATATGGCCTACGTCCGCGTGCGGGGACGGATCAGCCGCAGCCTCACTTACGACCCCAACGGCGGCTATCTCGCTTTCTGGGTAGATGACGGCACGGGGGAGGTGCGCATCTCCTCATACCGGGACGTGACGGCAGCGCTCCTCGCCGCCGGCAAGATCCCCGCCCCCGGCGACCGCGTCGAAGTCGCCGGCACGCTGCGGATTCGCGAGGATTTCGTGGCGTTGACCCTCAACGCGGCGGAGCACCTGCAGCTGGAACGCCCTGAGCCTGTGGCGGTGAAAATCGGCACGCTCACCGCCCTGGATGAGGGGCTGCGCGTCCGGCTTGAAGGCGAGGTGCGGCGCGTCCTCGTCCCTTATGAGGGGCTGACGATCCTTACGTTGCAGGATGACACCGGCGCCATCTCCGTCGCCGTAGATGAGACCCTCACGACGCTCACCGGCGCCCTCCCCGAGGTGGTTGAGGGGCAGACGCTGGTCGTGACCGGCACGGTGACCCTCTACCGCGATGAGCCGCAGCTCACCCCGGCGAGCGTTGCCGACATCGCGCTCACGGCTGCGCCCGTGGTGGAAGAGACGCCGCCGCGCGCCTTGAACACGCTCAGCGCCGACGAGGCCGGCGCCTGGGTGCGCGCGTCGGGGCGCGTGGTCGCATTGACGGGCTTCAAGGGCGGCGTCAAGGCGACATTGGACGATGGGACCGGGCAGGTGGAAGTGTTGCTGTGGCAGCGCGTCTACGATGCGCTCCCCGAACCGACGGCGGTGGACGTCGGGGCGGAGCTCGAAGTCCAGGGGGAGCTCTCCGTGTATCAGGGCGTGCTGGAACTGGAGCCGGCGCAACCGGGCGACGTGAGCGTGCGGACGGCGGCGCCGGAGATCCCCTGGGTGGAAATCGCCTCCCTCGCGGCGCAGGACGCCGGCAGGGTGGTGCGCCTGCGCGGTGTGACGGGAATCCCGGAGACTTTCTCCGCCGGCGTCAAGCTGGCGCTTGATGATGGGACGGGCGTCATCACTGTCTTGCTCTGGTCGAACGTGGCGGACGCGCTGCCGCGTCCGCCGGAGGCGGGCATGCTGGTCGAAGTGGTGGGCGAGGTCTCCGTCTACCGCGACGAGTTAGAGCTCCTCCCGCGTTCTCTCCACGATTGGCGACCGGAGCCGTAACATGGACACGACTTTCCTCGATCTCATGGCGTGGGCTTTGGTGGGGGGAATTGCGGCCTCGGTGCTGGCGCTGGTGCCGGCGCTGCACATTTACAACGTGGCGGGATTCCTGTTGCTTTTTAGCGCGGCCCTGGAGCCGATGCTCACGCCGGAGCGCATGGCGTTCCTTTTCCTGGGTCTGATCACCGGCTACGCGATGCTCAACACCATCTCCAGCATTTTCCTCTCCGTCCCCGATGACAGCACCGTCTTCATCGTCCTGCCGGGACAGAAGTATCTGCTGCAGCAACGCGGCTACGAGGCGGTGGCGCTGAGTGGATTGGGTGGGTTGGGGGGCCTGCTCTTCCTGGTAGCGCTCACGCCGGTGGCTTCGCGCCTCTTGCCCGTCGTCCGCGAGGTGTTGCGCCCGCACATGGGCTGGATTCTGTGGACGATCATCGCCTACATGCTGCTTTCCGAATGGCCCAAGGGCACCGACCGGGCGCCGGCCGGCTGGCGACGGTGGTGGGATGCGTGGCGTTCCCTCGCCGCCGGGCTGGCGACTTTCTTGCTCTCCGGGCTGTTGGGCTTCATCCTGATGTATCGCTCGCTGGTGCCGGTGGAGGTCTCGTATCAGAACCTGTTGCCGGCGTTCGTGGGGCTGTTTGCGGTGCCGTGGGTGCTGCAGAACCTGCTCGCGCGGGTCGAGTTGCCGCCGCAGCACATCGCCCGCACGCTGGATGTGCCGCCGCTGGCGCTCTTCCAGGGCGTGGCCGCGGGCGTCCTGGGGGGCATGTTCGCCGCCTTCTTCCCGGTCATCACCGGCGGTATTGGCGGCTTCCTCGCTGGGCACGCGACAGCGCAGCGCGATGAGCGCGCCTTCATCATTTCGCAGGGTGCCTCCAAAATCGTCTACTACGTGGGCGGTTTTCTGTTCTTCTTCGTGCCGGGGCTGCACCTCACCCGGGGCGGCATGGCGTGGATGATCAGCACGCGCTATAGCACGTACACGCCTCAACGCTATCTCTGGGCGACGGCGGCAGCGTTGCTGACGGGGACGGTGGCGTTTTTCCTCTCGCTGGGACTGGCCCGCGTGGTGATCGCTCTCATCGCCAGGGTGAGCTATCGCGCCCTGAGTCTGGTCACGCTGGGAATCCTGATCGCGGTCGTCCTGGGGATGACGGGGGTGGGTGGCCTGGCGATCTGTGCTGTGGCGACGGGAATCGGGTTGATCCCGGTGTTGTGGGGCTCGCGGCGGATGAATTGCATGGGCGTGCTGCTGCTGCCCATTGCCTTGAACATGGTCGGCGCAGGGGATGTGGTGGCGCGCTTCCTGGGATTGTTGTGAGAGCCTGGAGAAAAGTCACGAAAACATCACGACCGGCGGCATTCAGCGCCGGTCGTGATGTTGTGTTGGCGGTGAGGGTGTGAGGGCCGGTCGCTAGGCGCTGGCGAGAGTCTCTTCCAGCGTGATGCTTTCAGCCGGGGGTTCCTCAACCTTTTTGGCCTTTTGCCGTTCTTCCAGCAGCACGCGCCCCTGATCCTGCAGTTCTTTGGCGCGGGCTTGCAGCTCGCGATTGGCCTCTTCCAGCTTCTCGCGCGCCTCGGCCAGTGCCTGTTCTGCCCGGACGCGAGCTTCTTCCGCCGACTTTGTGGCCTGCTCGGTCAGCTCGCCTGCCTTTTGCGCCAGCTGGTCGCGGGTCTCCTGCCCCGATTGAGGGGCAAAGAGAATCGCCGCCGCTGCGCCAATCAGCCCGCCAACGAAAAACCCGGTGAGAAATGCTCCAAAATCACTCTTGCGCGCCATGAAAGATACCTCCTTAAGTTATTGACTGTGGGTGGGGTGATGAGGCCCCGATTTGGAGTGGGGACGACTGGCGGTCACAACACCGAATAGATCTCCGAGCACCTGACGCACGCCAGCCGTGAAACTGACTGCCTTGATGACCGGCGATACCAGGTTCTCGCTCATGAACTCGGTCGTGCCGCGAACGGTCGCTGCCGTGTCGTTGACGGAACGGAGCATGGGTTGGATTTCTTCCCGCAGCACCTTGATCAGCGTCTGGATTTCCACGATCAGCACCAGCAGTGCCATGCCGATGAGGAAGGTTTCAACGGCGACGAAGACAATGGCGATGTCACGGACGACGGTGGTGGCGTTGGGATGTTGGGCCATGAGCACGATGGCGGCGACGAGCAGGGCCAGAAGCAGCACGGCGCCGCCGATGACGGCGATCTGCGTGCGTTTTTGCGACGCTGTCGCCGGGGCAGAGGGCGCTTCGGTGATCTCTTTGTGGACCTGGGGCGTTTCGGGATCCATGCTTCCACCTCCTTGAACGAACACTCTTTTATTATACCATGCCGCGAAAAACTCACAAGCACCCCAAGAAGGGACATTTTACAATGGAGACGGGTGGCTTCAGAGTGAGGGGGGCAATGCGCGGCACATGCTCCCCGGAAGATGGGGGCGGGTGAAGCGCCCGCGGGGCGGGACGTGCTCAAAGGGGGCCGCGCCGATCTCACAAGCCGGCACAGCCCCCTGGTGTGGACGTTGCGGAGCTTATTTCCAGAGCGTCACGCCCTTCAGCGTGGGCGTGCACGCGGTGTCGCTGCCGATGCCTTCCCCGGGTTTAATCTGCCCTTCGCCAACGACGGCGTACTTGAAGGTGCCGTTGATGGTGCCGTTGCTGCCGCCGCCGCCGCAGGAATCAATGCTGGCTGCCAGGAAGCCGACGATGTGGTAGTAGTTACTGTTCACCCAGCCGAGGGAGGGTTCCTGGCCGGCGAAGGTGCTCTGCATGTCCGAACGGACGTAGACGTAGTCGAACAGGGGCAGATAGACGGTCTGGCCCATGTGGGCGCTGCAGACGGTACGCCGGGTCACATCGCGGGTACCCGGATCGCCGGCGATGTAGTCGCCATCTGGATAGTAGGGCGGCAACTCGCCACGGGTGCCGGCAAAGAGGGGATGTGGGCTGCCGGTTTCAGCCCACACCTTCAGGTCGCTGTTGCTGAAGTTTTTGGCGATCGTGCGCTCCAGCGGCAGGCCCTGTCCCAGGTAAGAAAGGTTGTAGATGTAGTTGAAGTTCAACCATCCGCGCTGCGAGTTGGAGGGCGGATCGCTGGGGCAGTCCACGCCATCCCGGCGGCAGATGCCGCCACTGCCCTCGAACAGGGTGAACTGCGGCTTGTGGCTGTCAACGATGCTATCCACGCGCTGCACCGGGAAGCCGATGGGGAGGATGCCCCCGCCGGACTGCACCACCGGACCGAACATGGCCGTGGCATCGCCGACCGGCGCGATCGTTTCCTGACCCACGACGCGCATGAAGGTGGTCGTCTCGGTGACCTGCGCGGTGACCTCGACGCCGGTAGTGCCGTTGGGCACCCCCAACCCGACGCAGGCGCCGCGGAGCCGCGTGGCGTCTTTGTTGACGTACCAGGCCTCGATGCGGCCGGTGACGCCATCATGGACGATGCCGTACTCCGCGCCATAATCCACAATCGCCTGGCAGACCCCGACTTCCAGGGTTCCCGGGTCTTTCGGGTTGAAGTCGGGTTCACAACCGTCGCTGGCGAGCACCCGCGTGCCGGCCATCGCCATCGCGTCGGCGGCGTTCTGCACCTCACGGCGCGTCTGATAGAGCCGGCCACCATCTAACGCCAGGCCGATCACGGCTGCCAGGCCGATGATGGCAAAAACCACTAAAACTATCGCCTGTCCACGTTCGTCTTTCATGTCTATCCTCCCATTCTGTGTAAAAAACTAAACTTGCCAGGTAACTGTTCAGCCATTGGCTAAAAAACGCAAGGTTTCCTGGCGACTGCTGAAGATTGAGAATCAACTCTTGCTCCCTATCCCCTGGCCCTTTCCCGCCGCGCCTTGCGCGGGGGGAAAGAGAACTTTTTTTTTGTGGGATTTTGCAGGCGGGCGTAGCCCGCCTGCAAAATCCCTTTATTTTTTCTCCCCCTCCCCAACGGCGCCTGCGCCATTGGGGAGGGGCTGGGGGAGGGGCAAAAGCTACCGCTTACAAAGGTTTATCCATCGCTGTCAAGCTACCTGACGCCAGGCTGAACAATTACCTTGCCATTTCCAGATGCTGGGTGACTCTGCCGGCAGCGCTTAGGGCGACGTGGGAATGATGGCATTGGTGGCCTGCGCCTGCAGGGTGACGGTGTTATCTCCAAAAAACGATTGCGCAACCGGCGTGTAAAAGGTGAAATCATAGCTCACGATGACGGTCACGGGGGCGCCTGCTTGTAATGAGTCCGGCGGGACAAACATCACGTCTCCTGGCTGGATAGTAATGAGGCCGGTGCTGGCGGCCGCGGCGCGCGCGCTGATGCCGGCATGATCGTTGGGACGCATGGCGGCGTAGGCGGCGCCCTCCTGCGCGGCGTCGTTCATGGCGACCATCGCATAGTAGACGCGCCCGAAGTCCAGCAGGCCGAGCAGCATCAACAGCAGGACGGGTAACAGCAGGGCCATCTCCACGAGACTTTGCCCTTTTTCTTTTTTGCGCATCGGGTTCCTCCTCGGAAAATAGAGATCAGCGGTCAGCCGTCAGCGAATCAGCGAAAAAAAATCACTTGCGTGACAAAGGTATCGCCACTGACTGAAAAACAGAAAATTTCCTGGCGACCTTTGAAGATTGAGTATCAACTTTTTCCCCTATCCCCTGGCCCCTTCCCCCCGCGCGGCGCGGGGGGAAGGGGAACTTTTTTTTTGTGGGGCTTTGCAGGCGGGCGTAGCCCGCCTGCAAAGCCCCAATTTTTTTTCTCCCCCTCCCCAACGGCGTCTGCGCCGTTGGGGAGGGGGCAGGGGGTGGGGCAAAAGCTACAGGCCA